>Ga0315314_1001532_pt1 | contig 20785 bp, 20 predicted proteins | sample TDP9_MG_FD_203631 | JGI IMG/M metagenome (GOLD analysis project Ga0315314, IMG submission 203631) | Freshwater sediment microbial communities from Lake Towuti, South Sulawesi, Indonesia - TDP9 | ecosystem: Environmental > Aquatic > Freshwater > Lake > Sediment | place: Indonesia: South Sulawesi... | reverse complement strand
TTGTCTCCTTTCTTCCAGCTCAAGCCGCTTGCGACGATGTTTATTCCCTCAGTGGTGTTTCGGGTCATGATGATTTCCGCTTCAGACTTTGCATTGATGAAGTCCGCCACCTTGGCGTGGGCTCGCTCATATTCCTCGCTTGCTCTTTGAGAAAGGCGGTGGACGCCTCGTTCAACGTTGGCTCGGTACTCACGATAAAACTCCAGCATCTTTTGAAGCACGGGCTCAGGGGTTAGGCTGCTCGCGGTGTTGTCTAAGTAGATCACGCCAGTTTCTAGGATCGGAAAATCTTTCCGCACTTCCTTTATATTGAGCATCAACAACGCTCCCAAATGTTTTCACACGAGTACGTGAAGTAGTATAACACCGTTATTAATCTTTTCTGTGAAAACATTCTCCATTCCCTGCGCCTGGAACTGCTAGATTTATGGCTTCCAAAATATATTTTCATGCAACTCACCAACCATTTTTCATCGCATATCTGGTCCGGCTTTGCGTCATAACGTGATCATCGATTAGGGATGTTTGCCTGAACTTATTAGAAAGTTGTTAAGTTTAGTATGGTTAAGAAGAGATTCTCATGAGGTGAGATGATGAAAGAAATTAGATTTCATGGGCGTGAGCTAACACTAATAAGGTTGATGTTGCATTTTCCATTTTCTAAATGAAAGGGATGAGATGGACATTCGTTAGAATGGTGTTGTTTCACCTATTACTTAACATGGAGATGTGAGCTTTATAAAAGGGTAGAAGGTAGAATAATCGGAGTGGAACATGAAAATGGATGTGCTTGAGGAGCCTGGTAGAAAGGTGGTGTTGCTGGGGAATGAAGCGATTGTGAGGGGGGCCCTTGAAGCTGGGGTGGGATTCGTTGCTGCTTACCCTGGAACCCCTAGTTCTGAAGTTCCTATGACTTTTTCCATGATAGCAAAGAGGGTGGGCTTTTACTTCGAGTATTCCTCTAATGAAAAAGTTGCATTTGAAGCAGCTACTGGAGCGGCATGGTCAGGAGTGAGGTCCATTGTTAGCCAAAAGCAATTTGGACTCAATGTTGCGGCTGACTCCATTTTGCCAGTGGCGTATACAGGGGTAAGAGCAGGTCTCGTTGTTATGGTGGCTGACGACCCTTACGGCTGGAGCTCCGCGCAGTCAGAGCAAGACACGAGATACTACGCAAGAATGTTCAAGATGCCTATGATCGAACCAAGCAACCCTCAAGAGTGCCTAGATTATACGAGACTTGCTTTTGATATATCAGAGGAATTTCAGGTTCCCGTTTTTCTTAGGACTACTACAAAGGTTAGTCATTCTATTGGAACCGTAAGCCTTGGTGAAATGAAAAAACCTAAGATTTGGGGCGAATTCCAAAAAGATCCCGACAAATATTATAATATTAGGCCTCATTTGCAGGTGCTGCATGATAGATTAAATAAAAAACTCGATCAAATTGAGGAAAGGTATGGTCTGGAGTTAAACAAGGTATTTCCAGGAGAAGAGAAGATAGGGATAATAACGTCGGGAGTTAGTTTTGAGTATGCCAAAGAGGCATTGTTAGAGCTAGGGCTGAGTCCGCCCATTGCAAAAATCAGCTTGACCCATCCTATATCAAAAAGTTTTGTTAGTGACTTTATAAAAGATAAAGAAACCATTTTAGTTTTGGAAGAACTTGAACCAATCTTGGAGGATTTTGTTAAACAAGTATCGAAAGAGGTCAACCCGAATCTTATTGTTCATGGTAAAGACGTGCTCCCAAGATTGGGTGAATATAACCTTGAGACCGTGATTCCTGCCTTGGAGAAAATATTTGGGAAAAAATTTTACATCGACTTCAATTATCATAGGGAAAAAGTTGACTCGTCATGGAGGGATCTGCCTCCTAGGAAGCCTGTGCTTTGCCCTGGTTGCCCACATAGGTCAACATTCTATGCTGTCAAAAAGGTTTTTGGTGATGAGGCCATCTATGCTGGGGATATCGGCTGTTATATTTTAGGAGTATACGAGCCCATTAATATGCAGGATTTTGTCATCAGCATGGGAGCGGGAGTTGGAATATCCCACGGGGTAGCCTCGGTGAGTGATCAAGATGTCGTTGCTTTCGTGGGTGACTCTACATTCTTTCATGCGGCTATGCCCGCATTAGTGAACTACAAGTTTAATGACGGAAAAGCCCCTCTCGTGATTGTTCTGGACAATGCTATCACCGCGATGACTGGTCATCAGCCTCATCCCGGGTCAGGTTTTACTGGAACGGGTGAGAGAGTGGAGCCAGTGAAAATAGAGGATGTCGTTAAGGCATTTGGAGCTGAGGTGAGGGTCTCAAGCTCCTTTAGCCAAAAACAATTGATTCAGGCTCTGCAAGAGCTCAAGGCCATCAAAGGCCCGAAAGTATTGATCAGCAGAGGGGAGTGTAGACTACTAACTAGGAGAAAATTCCGCGCAAAGGGGATCGCCATGCCAATATTCCAAATAAGCCAAGAGGAGTGCACGAAGTGTGGTATATGCACCAACGATTTTGCTTGCCCCGCGATAATTAAGACAATGGAGCATGGAGAGGAGCCAATCTACTCCATAAATCCAGATATATGCACTGGCTGTGCGGTATGTATGCAAATATGTCCTGAGGGAGCCATACACATCGTTAAAGGGGAGGGATAAAGATGAAGTTTGACATCATGCTAACCGGGGTTGGAGGAGAAGGAGTCTTGACAACACAAGTGATGATAGCGAGGGCAGCTAACATTGAAGGACATTATGTTAGGGGGGTTCAGCTGCATGGACTTGCTCAAAGGGGCGGAGTGATACCCACCTTCGTAAGGTTTGGCTCGGAGAAGGAAGTATCCTCGCCGGGGATAATGCAGGCCAACGCCGACCTTGTCCTCGCCTTCGAACGGCTGGAAGCAGTGAGAGCAACCTATTATGCTAGAAAAGAGAAAACAATCTTTGTCATCAATGATTACCCTATAGTACCGATTTACGCTAATGTTTTCAACGTTCCTTATCCAAGCATGAGCGAGATTATTAAAAGAATAAGGCCCTTTGCCAAAAAAATCTATGTTTTCAATGCCTCTCACCTTGGTAAAGAAAAGTTCGGAAGCGCGGTTTTCGGAAACACAATACTCGTAGGTGCCGCCGTTGGAGCGGGGTTACTTCCCTTAAAAGAGGACAACTTACGTGAAGCAATAAAAGTCACCTCACCAAGAGAAGTAGAGAAAAATATTAAGGCTTTTGAACTAGGCTTAGAACTTGGCAAACAAAAACACCCCCACGACAAGTGACTTAGAGAACACAAGAAACCTCCTAAGCTTGTTCTTCCCCTGTTTTTAACATGAGCAGGAATCAACACTTAGCAACCTTCCGTCAAACCCCGGAAGAGCCCAGCCATGCTGCCGACAGCAAACCTTATCAGAAATTCAGTGCAGATACAGTCTTGAAGGATCTACAAAGCCTTTTGAGGCTCATGTATCTAACTAAATCCAGTTTATGAGGTTATTGAAACCGTTCTTTTCCGCGTGTGTCATTTCAAGGTTCTTTCCTTCAACTCTTTTGAAAATTGATACACCAATTCATCGAGAAACTTTCTGAATCCCTCTTGGTCGAACATCACCAGAAACTTTTTCTCATCAATTTCCGCTTTCATACGTTTAAGAAACGCGTCGTCGCTTAGACAGGGTGTGTATTTAGGAAGATCTATGAGTCTGCTTAGGCCATCAATCAACCTAAAGGGGCCGTAGAGAGGTGGCTCATCCATACAACCCCTTGCACTTGTTGCTAAAAAGACTGCAATCTCAAAAAAGTATTCGTCTCCCGTCACTTTCTTTTCCTGTTTCATGGTCTTACCCCATTACTTTTCTTTTAACCACTTTTCACCATATTTATTAATGTGCGTTATTTCCTCAAGCGGAAATCTGGGCGGACGTGAAGGCTCCTTATCTGAGTAGCCGATAATGACTACAAGCTCAGGTTCGATGCCGTTGGGTATCTCTAAAATCTCCTTGAGAGCAACAGGTGAGAAGGACTTAACGGAACACGCCCCAAGACCGAGAGCATGCGCTGCTAAGAGCATGTTCTCAACAGCCATCGCGCAATCGGCTATGCATAAGTAGTCCCGAGCGAGTTTACCGCCTATTTCATAGGCCCTCTCCCTGTCCGAGCATACGACAACAGCGAAGGGGGTTGCCCCAAGGTAGCCTGGCGAAACCTTTCGAATCATTCCAAGGATTTTTGGGTCCTTTACGATGATAAACTTCCAAGGCTGAAGGTTCCCGCCTGTTGGAGCCCATCGTCCCGCTTCTAAGATCTTTTCAATAAATTCATCCGGGATTGGTTCCGCTTTATACTTTCGAACACTTCGTCGGCTCATTATCGCCTCAAAAACTTCCAAATCTATCCCTCTGTTTTAAATAGAGGACATAAAAGTTAAAATTAATTTCTATTTTGTCATTTGAGAATCCATAATGTTTGCTTGCTTTTAAAAATTGATAAGAGTTCGAGCAGGAATTTTCAGAGATGAAAACTGTCCTGCTTGAGGAGTTCCCTGCAGCATTCAGATTGTTGGAAGAGATCAATCGGGGAACATTGAGCGGCTGGCTTGACGATTTCATAAAAGTTTTGACACCTGCTAAACCGAATGCTAAAACAAACTCCTGTGTTCTAGCGAGGGCTCTTGGATTCTAATAGTGCAAACAAAGGGTTAATTAAGCTTCTTCGGAGAAATGGAAAATGAAGCGATGCAACTTCTGCTACCTATCGACAACAACCGCTGTGAGCCTTTTTCTTATGAGCCTCGAGTTCTTCCTTGGTTTTGAAGGTTTGTCCGCAGCACGTATATTATTTTTTCTTTTGACACATCTTTTCAGTTTTTCCCTTCATTCGGGTTCTTTTAGGAAACGCCGGTTAATATCTTTCGCTGTGAAGGAGCCTTAGGGATACCATAGACTTGGCGTTCCACGTTGGAAACATCACCGCGTTTGGAACAACGGCTCTAAAGCCCACAGAGTGGGAACTGAAATAACAGTTGTGATGAATTACGAATTGCCTTACTCGATTCTTGGCAAGATCATCAACAAATTGATGGTCAGCAAGGTAATCGAAAGGGACTTCGAGAGAGTTAGATAAGCTGAAAAATATTCTAGGGAAATAAGTTTAAACCTAAGCAAAATCGTTGAAAACTCCTTAAAATAGGCGATTTTGGCGCTTAAATGCTAAAAATATATTCGCCCGAAAAATTGAAATGAACAGCGGAAATACAAACGATACTAAGCTAGCTTTGCTTGTTTCACCTCAGCCTCCCTTTTCAACCTTTTCGCTGGCTTCCACGACTTACGCACAAAATCTGGGTATGACCCAAACCTTTTGATCCAATTTTCCAAAAATTTGAGGGTTTTGGGGTCGGTCGCGTAGCCGGAGCCCGTGTCCCCGTGTTTTTCTCGTAGCTCAGAAATTGCCTTGTCACGCTCCACCTTAGCTATGATGGAGGCTGCTGAGACGACGGGATACTTCACGTCTGCCTTATGCTCTGAGATTATTTGAACCTTAAAGGGGAGGCTTTCGGTGATGTGTTGTTTAAATCGGTCGGCTAACACGTCTGACGCGTCCACGTACGCTACGTCAGGTTTAAGAATGGTTATTACCTTGGCCATCGTTTGAGCCTCCAGCCGGTTGAGTTTGTGAAGTTTTCTTCCGGACGTAACTACCCGATCGATTTCCATGGGAGTCAACCTTATGACATGGTATTGGAGAGCCAACCTCCTGATCTCTCCAGCGAGTTGTTCTCGTCTGCGGGGGGAAAGAAGCTTGGAGTCCCTTACGCCTAAATCCACAAGCCTGGGTAAGTCCACCTCATTCAGCGAAACACCTGCGATAACGAGGGGGCCGATCACCGAGCCTCGGCCAGCGTCGTCTACCCCTGCTACTCGCATGCTCACGACCTTCGTTAATGATTAATCAAAGGCTTAAGATAACCTTTGCAGGTATTGAGCGATCTTGCTGATGATAGTATTGTGGAGGTTTTCTCTATTTTCATACGTTACCTCAAGAATTTCCGCGTCTTCTCTTGCTTTAATGGCGGTGATGAGCGGGTCTCTTGCTCTGTGATGGATGGTTCCCAACATCGGTTTGTGGCTCCTCACCGCTTGGAATACTGCTTCCTTAAAGGCATAGGAAAATAGTTCCATCGGTCCTATTTCGTCCACAACAACTATGTCAGCCTTCGCCACAGCGTTTAGAATGGAGTTCGCGCCTATAGCGTTGAGGTCGCTCAGGTTCACTCGATATTTGCTGACCTGGGGACCAACAGGCTGATTCACGTGGGCCAACCAGCCTCTTTGCCCGGTATAAAAGTCGACAACCTCAAAGCCTACACGAACTCCACCCTCACGAACTTCACGACTGATCATGCCGCCGACTGTATATCCCCTTTTCTTTAAGGTGTCAACCGCCCGAAGCAGAACGCTCGTCTTGCCGATTCCGGGTCGACCGGTTACGAATATGAGCCGCTTCAATTGCCTTCACTGTGTAATTTTCTTCCTAATAAATTATAAAATATTTGATAGTGAGCTCATTATGAAACGAGATTTATTCAAGAATAGAGAGAGTAAACTAATTTTCCTTTCGATTTTTCCAGGAAAACTGGGTCACGTTTAGGTATAGTGTTTTATTAGAATCTTCTTCTATATGGCCTACGACCGTAAGATGATCTTTCTTCAAAGGGCCTCCCGAATCGACGTTCCTCTTCGTATCTCTTCTCTGACATGTTATTCTCTGTATTGACTTCGCCCACATCTTCTTCGCTCTCCTTTATTGAGCCCATCCTGCCTATTGTCAGCCTCAAACTGCCTCGAAAGAGGTTTGCGTAGCCGTTTGTAAGCGTGTATGTTTTGCCAACGTCCAACTCGTCGATGGTTTCTTCCCAAAGGGTCATTAGCACCGTACCGCTGTCATCGCCCACCAACGCCTCGGTAACTTTCTTGCCATCTCTCGTCACTCTAGGTTCACTTTTCTCTAGGACCTTAAAGGTCGTATCCACCCTTACTCTAGGCCTCAATTCGCTTATCTTCAATCCATTTCATCTCCTTATCTTTTACATACAAGTTTTTACGAACCTTGCTATTCCATCATGAATTCCCGGCAAAGATCCTCCGAACGTTTATAAGTGTTTGGAAGTTCCGCATTTAACTCCTCTTATTCACGTCTTAACGTAATCTCGATTGTTGACACCGCTCTCGTACCGCCTTCTTCTAGCTGTATTTCTTCGGTTCCAATGGTGATATTGCCTACGCTCAGGTCTTTCATAAATCGGTTTCTAGCTATTTCAACGGCGTCGATGGCAGTTGTTATGGCTCGTCCTCTCGCCTTCAAGATAACCTCTTTAGTGTTGGATCCGGTGAAACTCGTTATGATCCCCAGAACATAACTCATCGGGGGCTTTCTCCCCACGTGTATAATATTTTGTTCTCTAGACAAGGTCAAAGCCTTCCTTGCCAAGCCTTTCTCCTTTTTCTCCCTCGTCATATTTATGTTTTTCCGTTCCCTGACATCGGCTATCCACGAGTCTTCTCTAAAGTGCACGTGTATAAGCAATTCTTTAAAGTTTTTGATAAGCTAAAAGACATATTTGTTTCCAAACACTAAAGAATACAGAAAGTAGCTGTGAAGTGGTTAACATGAGGTTTGTGGTCGAAATGACAGATGTACAGGAAAGGATTAAGAGGCTCTTCGAAATCGATGCTACTACCAATCAAGAGTTCTCAAGTAACCTAAAACAAGTGATTGATAGGTGGATAAAAGAAACTGACGGAGAGCTTCAGTTCAGGATCCAAGTAACAGTCGCATCTAACCATTAGAAATCTTAGTTTCAATAACGAGTTGAAAACGCTTTTGAGGTTGGAGGATTGAGTTTCGATTTCCCCACAGAGGTTGTGAAGGAGGGCAGAGTCAGCGTTGTGGTGCCTAGACTTGAGGCTTATGCGAGGGAGACTTGGGAGTACGCTCCATCCAAGGCGCCAGTGTTTTACAACCCCGCCATGGAGTTAAACAGGGACATGGCGGTTTTGGCGTTGCAGGCGTATCAAAGAAGGATTGGGAAGGATATCTCTATTTGTGAACCCTTAACTGGCTGTGGTATTAGAGGAGTTAGGTTCGCCACAGAGGTTCAGGGTGTTCGAAAGGTTATTGTGAACGATATTAATCTGGAAGCGGCTAGGCTTGCCGAGTTCAACGTCAAATGCAGCAAACTTTCTAAGCGTGTTTTGGTTATGAACGAGGATGCTAATCTCCTTTTGAGCCGGTATGCCGCCCCTAGAAAGAGGTTCAGTTATATCGATATCGATCCCTTCGGGTCTCCAGTTCCCTATCTGGACGCCGCTCTCAGAGCTTTGCGTAACGGAGGCTTGCTAGCCTTAACCGCCACGGACATGGCTCCCTTATGCGGCGTTCACCCTCAGGCTTGTGTCCGAAAGTATAGTGGAAAACCTTTACGAACCGAATATTGCCACGAACTCGCAGTCCGACTCTTGACTGGATGCCTCACTATGATGGCAGCAAAGCACGACATAGGGATAAACGTTGTGTTCAGCCATAGCACGGATCATTATATTCGAGTGTATGCGGTTACCCGTTACGGGGCCAAGCAAGCCGATAACAGCACTCGGATGATGGGGTATATCCTTCACTGCTTCGCATGCTTTCACAGAGAACCGTCTAAAGGGTTGGTTCCCTTTTTGAAGCGAGAGTGTGCCGAATGCGGCTCTACGTTGAGTGTTGCCGGACCCTTATGGCTCGGCAAAATGCTGGATGAAACCTTTTGCGGCTTGATGGAGAAAGAGGTTGATGGAAGAGGTCTAAAGCAGGAAAAGCGAATTCTTAAATTGCTTTCCATAGCTCGAAACGAGGCTGAAGCACCCCTCACGTATTATGTGATCGACAAGATCTGTGACAAACTGAACCTGCGGATCCCGCCTTTGATTGAAATAATAGACGAGCTGAAAAGAGCAGGCTTTCAAGCAAGCCCAACCCACTTTAACAGCAGAGGCGTTCGAACAGAGGCTTCTGCTGAGGTTGTGAAAGGAATCGTAATCAAGCTTGCAGCTTAAACATGTAAAGATGAGTTAGGTCCCGTACAGAGCTACTTTACTGTGTCTCAGTCGTAGATCAACAAAACTCTCCGCCATCTTCAGCGTCAGGGACGCCGGCTCTATAACCGGAACGCTCAAGCGTTTTTGGATTTCATCCGCCATACACGCTAGTCCTGTGCACCCTAGCACGATCACCTCGGCTCCATCCTCAACAGCCTTCTCGGAGGCCTCAACAACCGCCTTCACCGTTTTCTCCACATCCCTCTCTAAGTCAAGGACAGGTATATCTAACCCCGCCACTGAGGCCAGCCTCTGTTCGATTCCCAACGCTCTCGCATGTAATTCTACTTGAAGAGCTGTCTTTTTTGTCGGAGATATAACCGAGAACTTGTGACCGAGCAAGGATGCAACCAGCATGGAGGTTTCACCGGGTCCAAGCACCGGAACATCAACGACCTCTCGTGTTGCCTCGACACAAGGATCTCCAAAGCAGTTAATCATTATGGCGTCATAGTCGCCCTCATGCTTTTTCACAAGTTGGATGATGCTCGGACAAACGGATATCATGCTTTGAAATGTTTCAAGTGAGCGGGGGCCTTCCTTTAGGCTGAGAACCTTGATGAATGTGTTTTTTCTTGCGAACCTGCGGAGATACTCCTCGTCTTTTTTGTCCCATAGGTCAGTGCCAACGGGGTTCACGACAAGAATTCTCATCTATAACACCGTTATTTTGTATGATTTGAACGATTTAGGATTTTGGTCACATCATAACACCATACAGTGTTGTGCGGGTCTTAAAAATTGATGTGCACAAAATTTTTAACTATTAGGTTTCATTCTACCTATGGAGATTGTGAAGAAAATGTCCAAAAGGGTTATGATGAGCAGAAGAGCGGTAACCAAGGTTCAAGCGGCGATCATTGCTGTTGTGATCATCGTTGCTGTTGTGGTCGCAGCTTATGTTTGGTGGCCTAGACCACCTCCTGGGCCGATAATGAAGTTGTTGGCGACGTACCACGGTCCAGACCCGGATGAGATGAAGGTCGCAGAGATGATGAAGTCTGAGCTAGCTAAATTGGGTATAGAGCTGGAAGTCAGGGGGATGGAGTGGGTTGCTCAGTGGGACCTAGCTAAGGCCGACCCCATGAAGGCTCAACACATTTTCATCTTCTATTGGTGGCCAACGATACTGTCAGGGTACGACTTCCTAGTCAACATGTTCCACACTGAAGAGGAGATTTTCTTCAATTTGGGGTATTATTACAACTCAGAGTTTGACAATCTTATAGACGAGGCGTATTCGCTAGAGGCGACGGACCCTAAGAGAGCCCTTGAGTTGTACAGGGAAGCCCAGAAGAAGCTGGTAGAGGATGATTGCGCGTCGATTTTCCTCTACGACTTAATGAACACCCACGTCATTAGGGAGGGGATAGGTGGCTACGTGGACAATCCTGCCTATCCACACGTGGCGCTTTTCCGTGACTTGAGGCCGCCAGCAGGTGAAACGACATTCCGAAGGGCGGAATACGGAACCATCATCACCGACCTCGACCCTAGCAGCCAGTTCTCTAACGAGATTGTCATCATTGCTGGAAACATGTATGAGCCGCTCACATGGGTCACACCTGAAGGTAAGGTGGTAGGCGTACTGGCAGAAAGCTGGTCTGTCTCTGAGGACGGTCTCACTTGGGACTTCAAGCTTAGGAGAGGAGTAAAGTTTCACGACGGGACTCCAATGGACTCAACCGCGGTGGCTGAGAGCTTTGAGAGAACCAGAAGGATGGGAATGGGCGCCGCCTTCATATGGGCCTGCGTGGATGAGATAGTCACCTTCGAGGAGGACCCATACCTAGTCCAGTTCAAGCTGGCGTTTCCGGCGCCACTAGACAAGATCGCGGCGGCGAGCTACGCCTCCTGGGTCTTCAGTCCCAAGGTCTTTGACATAGGGGACGACGACGCTGTGCACGAGTGGCTTAATGGACCGCCTCCCGCAGGCGTTTTCGCGGGCGACCCACCATACGACGTAGGAACAGGGCCATACTACTTAGCGGAGTGGGTGCCAGGCCGCCACGTGGTGCTTAAGAGGTTCGAGGGCTACTGGGGTGGATGGGAGGGCGGCCCATACTATGACACGATCTACATCGAAGAAGTCGTGGAGCCTGCTACGAGGGAAGAAGGCATCCTAGGTGGAGTGTTTGACTGGACCTACATGCTGCCGAAGGAGCACCTTGAGAAGATCCATGAAGGTCCTGTAGCTGATGTGATATCAGTTCCTTCCTTCCAGAACTTGTTAGGCCTCCTCAATATGAAGAGTCCTCCAACAGATAACCCGCTCGTCCGCAAGGCCATCGCCTATGCGATTCCATACCAAGATATAATAGATGAGGCTCTCTTGGGCTACGGGATGCAGTCTAGAGGTCCGGTGCCTGCGGGCCTGTTCGGACACATAGAGGACCTATTCCAGTACACTCACAACCTAGAGAAAGCTAGGGAACTCCTTAGGGAGGCTGGGTACACACCCCCTGCATCGGCGATGGCAGCGGCGGGCTCCATGGCATACATGGAGTTGCTGGTACCCTGCTTCTACGCGATGACGTGCTTGGTGAAGCGTGAATGGGAATACACACCTACGTAGCGAAGAGAATTGCCCTATCAGCTCTGGTAATACTCGGCACAATCACCATCACCTTTTTTTTATCTAGAATGGTTCCGTCAGACCCAGCAGCGCTCTGGGCTGGCCAACACCCAACCATCGAGGAGGTTAGAAAAGCACGTGTGATGCTCGGTCTAGACCAGCCTTTACACGTTCAATACTTCTCCTATCTCACGAAGCTCATGCAAGGAGACCTAGGAGTCTCCATCAGGTTCAAAAGGAGCATTCTAGGGGACCTTCTCTTCTACCTTCCTGCCACGCTTGAACTCATCATCGCGGGCTTCATCATCGCTCTAGCCATAGGCATACCGCTAGGAGTCATCTCCGCCGTTAAAGAGAATAAGATTATAGACCACCTCACAAGAACCGTGTCCATCGCTGGGGCGTCCATACCCGTGTTCTGGTTGGGCATAGTGTTTCAGATCATCTTCTTCGGGATGCTCGGTATCTTGCCGCTTACTGGGAGGGTGAGCTCTGAGATACTGATTGCAAACCCGATAAAGAGGATAACCGGCTTTTACTTGATCGACAGCTTGGTGACGGGCAACTGGGCGGCCTTCACAAGCGTTCTAGTCCACTTGGTGTTACCGGCCATAACCATAGCCACTTACCCGCTGGGTCTCTGCATGAGAATGGTGAGGGCTTCCATGATAGAGGTCCTCAGAGAGAACTACATCAGAGCCGCTAGGGCCAGTGGGATACCGGAAAGGACCATAATTTTTAGGTATGCCCTAAAGAACGCCATTGTGCCGGCCTTCACGGCTATAGGTCTCTCCTTCGCATACTCCATCACTGGGGCCTTCCTCGTTGAGTTTATCTTTAGCTGGGGCGGCGTGGGCTCGTACATAACCTACGCCATCACGACCATCGACTACCCGGTCATTGTGGGTGTAACTATATTTGTCTGCGTGTTCTATGTGGCGATCAACCTGTTTCTGGACATCTTCCAAGCCGTGGTGGACCCACGCGTGAAATATTAGGTGGGAACGGATAGGTTGGAGAGTGGGAAATCTGTGAGACGGTCAGTGGGAAGGCACAAGTTTGCCGAGGCGAGGATCGTTGCTTCTGTGCTTAGGAGAGACCCCCTCTCTGTGGGCTCCCTAGCCCTGATTCTGTTAGTCGTCTTCATAGGGATCTTTGCACCCCTCATCGCGCCATACAAGGAGGACATACTGGGGATACCTCGCCCCGGCTTTAAGTTCCTACCTCCAAGCCTCAGCCACCTCTTTGGAACCGACTACCTCGGCAGGGATGTCTTCAGCCTAGTGCTCATGGGTGCCAGAATTTCCCTCATGGCCGGGCTCCTCGTGGTCGTCCTATCGCTGCTCGTCGGATGCCCGCTCGGGGTCATAGCTGGGTACTTCAGAGGAACGGTGGTGGACGAGGCAATAATGAGGGTAACGGACATATTTCTGGCCCTGCCGCCCCTCCTATTAGCCATAGCGATCGCAGCGACCCTAGGGCCAGGTCTTGAAAACGCCATGATCGCCACAGCCATATCATGGTGGCCTTGGTACACTAGGCTGATGCGAGCCCAAGCGGCCTCTCTGAGGGAGCGGCCCTTCGTTGAGGCGGCTAGGGGGCTCGGCGTGAGCGAGCTAGCTATAGTGTTTAGGCACATACTACCAAACGCTCTGGCACCCATCATCGTGCAGTCCACCATGGACATAGGCTCAGCGATCCTACTTACCTCAGCGCTCAGCTTTCTAGGTCTCGGAGCCCAACCTCCAACACCAGAGTGGGGGTTAATGGTGAACCTTGGAAGACAGCACATCAGAAATTACTGGTGGTACGCCACGTTCCCGGGGCTGGCCATCTTCGTCACCGTCATGGCCTTCAACGTATTAGGGGATGGGCTTCGGAAGGCTCTAGACCCAAGACTTAGGATGAGGAGGGCTTGGTGAACCACTTGAGCGACCGCCTCTCGGTCAGGAACCTAGTGCTCCACTTCGGCACCTACTATGGAGTTGTCAAGGCCTTAGACGGTATCAGCTTTGATGTGCGGAGGGAGGAGGTCTTCGGGCTGGTTGGGGAGACAGGCTGCGGAAAGACGGTCACCTCCCTCACCATTCTCAAGCTTCTCCCAGAGAACGCGATGATCGTGGGTGGCGAGGTCATCTTCAAGGGCGAAAACCTCCTAGACAAGAGTGAGGAGGAAATGAGGGACCTTAGGGGCAGAGAGATTTCCATGATCTTCCAAGACCCGTCCACATCGTTAAACCCGCTCTTCACGGTCAAGGACCAGCTTGTACGCGTCTTGCTCACACACCAGAAGATCAACAAGGACGAAGCCTATGAGAGGGGGATCAACCTTTTAAGGTCCGTTGGGCTGCCAGACCCAGAGAGGCTAATGGGTTTCTATCCCTTCGAGCTTAGTGGTGGGATGCAGCAGAGGGTTATGATCGCGATAGCCGTCTCCTCGAACCCAGACTTGTTGATAGCCGATGAGCCTACAAGCAACCTAGACGTCACCATCCAGGCTCAAATCTTGGACCTGATCAAAAGGTGTAAGGAAGAGACCGGAGCCTCGATCCTCTTCATCACACACGACTTCGGGATCGTCACCGAGATATGCGACAGGGTCGGTGTGATGTACGCAGGGATAATGGCTGAGATCGCTCCGCTAAGGGAACTCCTCACCAAACCGCTACACCCCTACACCAAGGGCCTCCTAGCGTCCATACCAACCCCAGGCAAGAGGGGTGAGAGGCTCCACGTGATCAGGGGGATGGTTCCAGAACTGATAAAACCACCTTCAGGTTGCAGGTTCCACCCAAGGTGCCCAAGCGTCATGGATGTGTGCAGAGTGAAAAGTCCACCCATCATTAAAATCGGTGAGGAACACCTAGTGACATGTCACCTCTATGAGATGGAGGCGTGAGATTGGGCAAGGTGTTAGTTGAGGTGCGTAACCTAAAGAAGTACTTCCCCGTTAGGAAATGGTTGTTTAGGGTGGTTGGGTACGTTAAGGCAGTGGATGGGGTGGACCTAGACGTAAGGGTTAAAAGCACCCATGGGCTCATCGGGGAGTCTGGCTGTGGAAAGACGACGCTAGGCAGAACCATCGTAAGGCTCATGGAGCCCACCGATGGAAAGGTCTTCTTCGATGGGGTCGAGATAACGACACTGGATAAGAAGGAACTTAGGGAACTGAGGAAAAACATGCGTATCGTCTTCCAGGACCCCTTCTCTTCTCTAGACCCGAGGATGTGCGTCAGGGATCAAATAGCCGAGGGAATTAGGACCCACATCCACGCATCCGGTGAGGAGATAGACGAGGAAGTCATAAGGTTACTAAACCTCGTGGGCCTAAAGGAGGAGCACATGTGGAGATACCCCCACGAGCTGAGTGGAGGTCAAAACCAGAGGGTTGCAGTAGCCAGGGCCATAACCCTAAACCCCAAGTTCGTTGTGCTGGATGAGCCCACGTCAGCCCTAGACGTTTCGGTGCAAGCTCAAATTCTGGAACTGCTCAAGGACCTACAGGATAAGTTTAACCTCTCCTACCTGTTCATATCCCACGATCTGAGCGTTGTAGGACACATCAGCGACGATATCTCTGTGATGTACGTTGGTAACATCGTAGAGGTTATAGACGCCGAGAGGATATGGGAGGGGGCCCTACACCCCTACACCCGATGTCTGCTATCTGCTGTTCCCATCGCAGAGCTGGATGTAAAAAAGGAAAAGAAAATGGAACTCAAGGGTGAGGTCCCAAGCCCTGTGAACCCGCCCCCGGGTTGCAGGTTCCACCCAAGGTGCCCATACGTCATAGATGTATGCAAGACTAGGAAGCCCGAGCTAGTCGAGGTAGAGCACAAGCATTTTGTAGCGTGCCACAAAGCTGTTTGAGGGCGTATGTGGTTAACCAAGATTTGGGCATGGAGTAAATTGAAGTTCCAGTCATGAGTTAGACGGTAGAGCAACTAATGAGTAATCGTGACGTTACCATCAACGAGGAAAGACATCAGCTATTTCCTTATCGGTGTATAGTCAAAGCTGAAGCCGAAGTGCCTCGGGCCAAAAAGCTCTATACCCCTCGGGGTGAGCCATACCCCCGGAGCCTTCACTCCTATGACAAACGCTTTCGTCCCCTTCTTTAGCTCCGCGTTGGTTATGGCGTATCCCTTCTCATCTACCACGCATATTAGGTCGGGGGCTGTGGCCACCACCTCCCCGTTCCTCCAAGCAATTATGTTCTCATTTTTAATCCATACCTTGAGCTCATGGGTTTTCCACCCGTCGATCCCCGTATAGGTTGCCTCTCCATAGAGGAAACCTTCTCTATCCTCCCACTCATACTTCTCAACCACACCCTTGAATAGGAGGACACCGTCTAAACACCCTACAAGCTCGGCTATGGGGTCCCTCCCAGCCATATTTGCCTTTTTCACTGTCCTGCCAACCTCAATGCACTTGGAGATGGTGTCTTTGATCACAACCTTCTTTGCAACGCTTCCATTGATCGGCGTGTCAACAACCGCCATCGTGCCCCCAGCAACCACAGCTAAGCTCCTCACCATATTCTCATACTCGTTGAGGCCCGAGGTTCTCTCGATTATGACCATGTCACCGCCTTCGCTCACCGCGACGCAAGGTAGCAACGGGACTTCGAAGATGTTGGCTGTGGAATGTAGCAGCTCGGGCCCTGACCTCCCAAGGTAGTCTCCGTCAAGTAGAGGAAGATTCATCAAAGATGCTATGTGTAGTGGTATGGCCGTATTTATTCCCCCCAACTCGACTGCCACGGTCGCAAAGGCCTTTCTCCCGACCTGCTTCTCCATCCTCTCAAAAGCCACAGCCATGGGCTCCTCAAACACCACTGGTTTAGGCTTCCTCTCCACCGGGGCTATGCTTCCGCAAAAGTATGGACAGACAACTAAAGCGTCGTCGGGCACCTCCTTTAAACTCACGATGGCTAGTCTTCGCCCCTTCTTAAGATCCTCCTTTAGCATGCTTAAGCCCTTTTTTGGGTCTCCTCCCCCACCAGTTCCTAATATTGCGGCTCCGATGATTAAATGCTCAATGGTCTCCTCATTTAGGCCTCTCAACGCAAAGCCTCCACCAGAGTGTTGCATGTAACATAGAGAAAAGCCTTGCCCCCAGGAGGCTTGCATAAGCCTATAATACTCCATGGATCAGAAACTTGCAGCAGCGGTCGCCAACTTGGTTCTTAAAAACTAAAAAGCCATATGAAAGATTACTTCATATCAAAAGATGGGGGCGAGCCAAAATGTTGCGAATTCTTATAGTGATTCCCGTTTCATCTAGCCAATGGAATAAGCCAACAGAAAGATATGCTTTAGAGTACGCTTCAGCTAACACGAAGATTGATGTTACAAACGTGGAAAAGGCGCCTGAATCTATAGAATGCCATTTTGATTCAACCTTGGCAGCGCCCGCTACGGTTGAGGCTGTTGCAGAAGCCGAAAGAAAGGGATATGACGCGGTTGTTATAGATTGCTTTGACGATCCCGGGCTTCATGCTGCACGCGAATGCGTTTCGATTCCCGTGTTAGGGCTTGGAGAAACCTCGATGACAATAGCGGCGCTTCTGGGAAACAAGTTTGCGGTGATATCAACGGGCAAGAATTCGGGAGCGATTTACGAGAGAAAGGCGATGGAGCTAGGGCTGATCAAAAGACTAGCCTACTCGAGCGGCATCGATGTAGCGGTTCTGAAACTTACGGAAGAAAAGGCGAAAGTGAAACAATTGCTGCTTGAAGAGGCTAGAAAAGCCATAGACAACTTCGGAGCTGAGGTGATCGTTTTGGGCTGTGGAGGGATGATGGGTTTTTCAGAGGAACTCTCCAAGATTCTCAACGTGCCGGTGGTCGATCCCCTGCTGGTCACGGTAAAAATGGCTGAAACATTCGCCGCTGTGGGCTTAAGACACAGCAAAGCTTGGTTCTACAACATTCCAACCCACAAAAGGTGAACATTTCAAGGCGCAAAGGGTTAGACGCTAAAGAGCAGGTCCATAACAGCATCAATCTAGCCCTTTCTGTCCTTCTCACAGTTATATTGTTTACCTCAGAGAATCATCTGAGGAGGAGGCGAATGGAAACTTTTATGGGTGAACGTTTCTTCTTGGTTAAGAGACGGCTGTGAAAGCGCAGAAATAAGAGTGTATGAAGGGTTTCCAACATGAAGGCTTCGCAGGCTCTCAACAGAACCCTAAGGTTCTCCCTGATCTTTGCCCTAACGGTCTCCTTGACCATTAGTTTCTTAGCCGCTGAAGGACTCGCCTACTCTCCAACCATTGGTTCGTACCATTACACGTTTGTTGTTGATGAAGACGGTTTTACACGGGTTACGATCGATTACAAAAGCCTTGAGGCCAGTGGTTCCTCTTGGGTTTTTGTGCCTAAGTTCTCCAATTGGAGTAACAGACCCCTATCTGGGCGTATCCTTCAGTCCGAAGTTGTTGAAACCGAGCAAGTTGTCGGTGCAGAACAATACTTCTATGAGGCTTTTAGGTTTTCGTTTGAGTCTGATGAGTCCTTTAGGATGAGCGTTCAATTCAACATGACTGCTGGAGCCTTAATCCTTGAACCTCGTGGGATATTTTTCTCCCCTCAGATAGGGTTTCAAGAAGATAACACGGGTACGGCTGAAGTTTTCCTTCCCAAGGATAGTAGAGTGGTTAAGACAAATTATCCGCCAACCAAGGAAACTGCAAACTATATGCTTTTTGACCTCTATGAAAACTTGATAAGGTTACAGATTGAATTTACAACAAGCATCGCCACGCCTGAGTTGTCGACCCTTAAGCAAGGCATCTTCACCTTTCAAACCGCGAAAAGATACGAGAGTTATGCTTCTGATATTCTGGGCCTCTTCAACGCTGTTTATGACGGCCTTATAGAATTATTTGATGTCACGCTCGAAAGAGTTGATATAAGGTTTGTCCTCCCAGAATTTTACATACTCCTTTCTTTAGGGGGCTATGTCCCCTTCACTGGCGGAAAAGTCGGTGATATCCACATAAACGTTTTCTCTGTTCGGTTTGAGAGAGGAACTCTCGAGGTGATTGCACTCCACGAGCTTATCCACCACTTCTTGTTTAAGGCGGGGCTATCCCCCAGCGATCTTCTCTGGTTTCACGAAGGCATGGCACAGTATATCAGCATTGAAATCGCTGATGAGCTGGGCTACGAGGGAGCGTCGACGGAGAGAGACAAGCTTCAGGTAGGCGCATTGCAACTCGCTCGTTATGGCGAAGACTATGGTTTTCTGCAAGAATGGAAGCCTGAGACCCAGCCGGTGGACGTAACCGCCTGCTATGTAGCCTCATATTTTATTGTCAGTAAACTAGCCAAGGAGTATGGCGGGCTTGACTATTATGAGCGCTTCTTTAATTTGATAAAGGGAAAAGAGGTGGAAGACAACAGTGTTCTTGCATACTACTTAAGTTTAGCCGCCGACACTTCGGTGGCTCCTGATCTCAGAAAATGGGGATTCGATATAGTTGACCTGTATGGCTTTCCTGCACTCGTCGACGAAGCGGAAAGGGCGGTGTACGGATTGAGCCCAGCATTTCAACCCTATAGGTTCCTAGCAGAATATCTCTACAAACAAGGGTTAACCTACCTCGAGAAGGGTGATACCGAAAAAGCAAGCCAGTATCTTGAGGCCTCCATTTCCCTAGCAAAATTCGCTCCTCTATTAACCCTCATTACAGTAGCCGCCATCCTCGCAGTCATCATTTACATTTTGAAGGCCGTAAAGCATCACCCAAGCCAAGCAATCTCATCTGTTGAGACCGGCCTCAAAAAGGCTGAGTAGCAACCAACTTTCAAAATCTGGAAACAATTTGAAAAATGGGGAATAGAGATTCAGTGTCCTTTGTAATAGATGGCGAGAAGGGCCTTACCGTGCCAGCACATTGATCGAGGCATCATACGTTACAATGCTTCCCTCAGGAGCTCCGAGATGTCTCTCACAACGATTTTATCTTCCACATCTAAGACCTTTACCGCATCCTCTAAAGTGGTTATGCAGAAGGGACAAGCGGTGGCTATCACCTCAACTCCAAGCTCTAGAGCCTCTTTAGCCCTGTTCACAGAGGGTCGCTTTTCAGGGGTTGCCTCCTCTGTCCAAACTCTTCCAGCTCCTCCACCGCAGCAAAAGCTATTTCCTCTTGATCTTCCCATTTCCACGAGTTCTAAACCGGGTATTGACTCCAATATTTCCCTCGGCTCCTCATAGATACTGCTTCGCTTGCCTAGGAAGCATGGATCGTGATAGGTGACTTTCTTCTTAATTGCCTTGAGGGGTCTAAGCCTTCTGTTCTCGATAGCTTCTGCAATGAATTGAGTGTAGTGCTGGACGTTGAGTCCGATGTCCGTATATGGCTTGTCGTTTTTGAAGGTATGGTAGCAGTGGGGTGACGTTGTTACAATTGTGTCAAAATCGTATTTTTTGAATAGAGAAGCGTTATGTTCTGCAAGCACCTCAAATAGACCTTTTTCGCCAAGGCGAAGTATATGATCCCCACAACACCATTCCTCATTTCCCAATACGGCAAAGTCGACATCCATCTTTTTAAATATTTGAGCCATAGACCTAGCGATTTCTTGATTCCTCGCGTCGTAGGATGGTGAACAGCATGCAAAGTATAGGACACTTGTCTTTCCGACCGTTGGAAGCTCTTTGATTTCTAGCCCCTTGCTCCACTCTGTTCTCTTCCCCGGAGACATGCGCAGAGGATTGTGATACTTGAAGGCGCTGGTCAATACGTCTTTAGCGGTTCTCGGCACGAGGCCCTCTTCAACTATGAGGCTACGCTCGTTATCCAACCTAGTCGAGCAGTCAATCTCTTTTGGACAATTTAGCGTACAGGAACTGCACGAGGTGCATAGCCATATAGTTTCAGACGCGGTTTTCAATCGTTCGCTTAGCCCATCATCACGCGTGTCTACGATAAATCTGTAGTTGGTGGTTAGGCTTGAAGGTCCAAGGAATTCCTTGTCTATTGCAGCTGGACAAGACGCGTAGCACAGAGAGCACTTCGTACATATAGATTCATCCCAGTACTTCTTAAGGTCGCTTGGCATTT
>Ga0315314_1001531_pt1 | contig 20793 bp, 20 predicted proteins | sample TDP9_MG_FD_203631 | JGI IMG/M metagenome (GOLD analysis project Ga0315314, IMG submission 203631) | Freshwater sediment microbial communities from Lake Towuti, South Sulawesi, Indonesia - TDP9 | ecosystem: Environmental > Aquatic > Freshwater > Lake > Sediment | place: Indonesia: South Sulawesi... | reverse complement strand
CCTTGCGGGAATCTTCTCCAATCTAGCCATTTACGCCATAATAGCGCTAGTTGCCGAGGAGACCGTTGAATCCTTCTTGAAGCCATATGGTGGAGAATACGTGTCCTATGTAATACTTGGGATCATCTTCAATGCGATCTTGAGCACAAGCCTCTCTGCCCCATATCGGGGCACCATGGAAGGCTTTTGGAACGGTCGTCTGGAGATACTTATGATTTCCCCGGTCAGCACTCCTCTTTTCGTCACTGGTACCTCAATAGGAGGATATGTCCGCACATTCATAAACGTCTTGATCTATCTCGTCTTGGGAGTCTTCTTCTTTGGGTTGAAGTTGGGTGGAACAGCGAACTATGCATTAGCCGTTTTCTATATCTTGACAGCAGCTGTCGCGTGCACAGGTCTAGGGTTGATGGGAGCTAGCTTGATTTACTTCATTGACGCGAGAGGTGGACAAGATCCTATTAGATGGATTGTCGGAATATTAGTCGGTCTGGCTTCTGGTGTCTACTATCCATTGAGCATCCTGCCTGAGTGGATGCAGTGGCTAGGCTGTCTGATCCCACACACTTACGCATTGGATGCAGCGAGGCGTGTAATACTGGGCGGAGACTCTGTAAACCTAACCCTTCCTATCCATGGGCTGTTCGGTCTCAACCCATTGCTTACTGATATGATGATATTGATTGTGTTTTCAGCCGTTACAGTCCCATTAGGATGGTGGATGTATAATCAAGGAGTCCGGAAGGCGAAGACCGACGGGCGCCTGTCGAGGTGGGTTTAGAAAGTGGACTACGCAATTGAGGTTCTGAACCTCACGAAGAAGTTCAGAAAAGTTAAGAAGATACCTACTGAGGCGGGCTTCGGGGATGCACATTGGATCATAGCTCTTGGATTGAAGCTCAAGTTCTTGAAAGCGCAAGAGATTGTTGCAGTTGACGATGTGAATCTCAAAGTTGAGAAGGGAGAGCTGTTCGGGTTGTTAGGGCCTAACGGTGCGGGCAAGACTACGCTTATCAAGTGTTTGTCGACATTACTCATTCCAGACGGAGGAACCGCCATCATAAATGGTTATGATGTCTTGAAGGAACCTGACAGGGTGAAGAGGTGTATTAACCTAGTCGGAAGCGGACATTGGATTGGTTTTGACTGGGGATTGACCGTGAGAGAGAATCTTGAATTCTTCGCGAATCTATATGGGCTTAAGCCGAGCCTAGCAAGGGAAAGAATCGATGAGGTTCTTAAAGTCGTGGATCTGAAGGACAAGGAGAAGGAGGTTCCGACCAGAATCTCCTCGGGAATGAGGCAAAGGATGATCATAGCAAAAGGCTTTCTCATCCGAACTCCCATATTCTTCATGGATGAACCAACTGTAGGTCTAGATCCAGTCTCCGCTAGAGACATACGTGGCTACATCAAAGATAAACTGAGTGGAGAACTTAGTGAAACAATCGTGTTGACTACCCATTATATGCAGGAGGCTGAACAGCTCTGTGATAGGGTCGCAATCATGGACAAAGGGAAAATTGTTGCTTGTGGTTCTTGCCAAGAACTCAAGGATATGATAGGAAAGCGTGATGTTATCGAAATCGAGACCGTAAATATTGGGGACAAACTTATTGATGAGATTGGCAAGATGGACCTTGTGGAGAATGTTGCAAGTCATATAGATGACGAAGTCACATCAACAGGTACCGTTAGGGTCCACACAGATGATGCTGAGTCTGTACTGCCGATGGTGCTTCAAAGTATTGAGAAGAATGGTGGCAAGGTTTTACATGTTTCTGCTTCTCAACCGACATTAGAGGATGTGTTTATGAAGCTAACTGGTAGGGGGCTTGTGGAATGAGTAAGCAAGGCTTCGAAGTGAAGAAGGCTGACTGGAAAACTGTACTTTGGGCTGTTTGGGCCAACTTCCGAAAGGCTATAATGGGTTGGACTTTCTTCCTACCAAACTTCATCATGGATTTAGCAGGAATCATAGTTAACATCGGCATCTTCTACTTTCTAGCCACCTTCACAGCCTCCGCCATGGGCCCTCATTTAGCTAGGTATGGAGGAAACTACGCGGCGTACATAGTGTTAGGGATAGCGTTCAATGCTTATCTCGGTGCAAGCTTGAACTCCTTCTACAACTCATATTGCATGGGTTACTGGGGGTGTGCCTTCGAGCTATACGCCACTTCACCCGTCGGCATAAAGGCATTCATGGCAGGCAGCATTCTCTTCGACTACTTTATTTCGACGATAAGCGTCTTGTTCTATATTCTCTTCGGTGTCTCTGTATTTAGCATAGGAATAGGCAAGGGTTCTGACTTTGGTGTTGCACTGCTAGCTATGCTCTTGGGGATGGCGGCAGTTATTGGAATAGGGCTCATCGCAGCAAGCACCTTCACTTTGCTTAATGCCAAGCAGTGGAGTAACCCAGTGACGTGGTTCGTTAACTTCCTTGTGGGTTTAGTGAGTGGGGTCTACTTTCCCTTGGATGTCCTTCCGGAATGGGCCAGAACAATAGGTTACCTGCTGCCTCAGACATATGCCTACGACGCTGCTAGGATCGCATTGCTCTCAGGAGCATCTATCACAAACCCGCTGATAGTAAAAGATCTCTCCGAATTGATCCTATTTTCCTTTGTCACTATCCCAGCAGGCGTATTCTTCTTCAAGAGAAGCCTTAGAAAGGCTGAAAAAGATGGAACCCTCTCAAGATGGAGCTAACTTTCTTTCGTTGTCTGCACGTAAAACGGATTGTTTCTGCCATAGAAGTAATCCTTGAGTTCCGTTCAGATGCTTATGACTTTCACGTTTTGACATGAACCCATAGAAGCTGGGGATGGAATTTGAACCCATATACAGCGAGTCTGCGGCCCACCGCCTAAACCACTCGACCATCTTGGCACGTATTGCTTTATCACTGAGGCCGGAAACCTACCTATATCACTGGGAAAGAAGGACTCTTGACGGAACGATACATAGGCATAATGACTCACCATACCGAGAGGGGTGAAGACAGATTTTTCGGGTAAGACTACGAATGGATTACTTGAGACATGCGGAATATCGAGTGGCTTTTGAGTTGGTGAAAGGGCACTATGTTATGTGTTAAGGTTTATATCAATTGTGCAACCTTGGTTATTGTGGTGTGAACCTGTGGTGGAAGTCAAAGGCCGAAAGTTCACGGTAATATTGAGAGAGGAACCTGAAGGTGGATACTCGGCTCAATGCGTGGAGCTTCCAGGAGCCATCAGTCAAGGAGAGAATCGCAAACAAGCCCTAACGAATATGCGGGAAGCCATCGAGGGATATTTGGAAGCGTTCCCAGAAGCGTTAGACCAGCTTAAGTGGAAGAAAGAGCTGGTGGAGATAACTGTCTGAAAAGCTTCCATCTCTATCGTGGCGCAGGACTATTAAAGCCCTCAACAAAGCGGGGTTCAAAATAGTGCATCAAAGAGGTAGTCACATATACCTAACAAACGGAAAACACAAACTGACAATTCCACGCCACAAAACTATCAAGAAAGGAACATTGCTCTCCATCATACAACAATCCGGTTTGACAAGAGAAGAATTCTTAGACTTGTTGAAGAAGAAATGACAACCTACTCGTCAGCGTGCATATCGCAAATGCACCATCACCATACATAATCTAGTTTCTCTCACTGAAGCGCAAGCTTGAAAATTCTTGGATTTCAAAGGGGGAAAGCAAAGGCATGGAGGTAAAGCTTCAATTTATCGCTTAGTTTTCTATTCGAATATTCCCCAGTAGTCCTGAATTGTCCACTGATTCATTGGATATTACAGATACATGAACAAATTTACCAGACTTAGGCCTCTTGTGGTCTGAGAGTCAAACTACTTCTACAAAGAGCCGGGGCTGAGAACCTTCGTCTACAAGGTGCTCGAACTATTCGCACCGAATATAATATTAGGGATATCGGACATGCTCCCACCGGACGGAGATATTGAGAAAGTACGCATGGTAAGTAAGATCGTTGCCGAATACAAGATCTCGCTTAGTTAGCTAATTCTCCCACCGCCCCACCCCTACTCTATGGAAGGTTAGGATTCGAGCCTTTGCAGGCCTAGATGACAGACCGCTCAAAACTCAAAAGGATGATAAAACGGTTCCTCAAACTGTCGTGGACCCACAAACGCCTTAATGTCCTCAATGTAGTTTTTGGTTTCAGAGATTTTTCTCTTTATCACGTCTGCCGGCTTGCATTCTCCATCATAGAAGCAACTCACGTGTAGGCTACTTTCTCTTGAGTGAAGTCTCTCCCAAAGACCCAGCTTGTCAAGTCCGGGTTCGCTAAGTATTAGCTCGCCTAGCCTCTCACGTCTATCCCTCATGCTCTTAGGTGTCTCATCGTATCTGCTGAGGATCAGGGCATCCGTGGCCCTGACAGTAGCCCCCCAAGCCTTCTCTGCAGCATCTCGTAAATTGACATCCATCTCCTCAATCGCCTTCGTTAATAGGTTCTCAGCGTCGGCAATGATCTCCTTGATTTCTCTTTTCAATCAATGTCCCTCTAATATCTATTGAGATCACTGGTGAATTAAATCTTTCTGAGATTATGCAAATTTTGACTCTTATAGAGAAAACAGAGCATGTGGAGCATGAGCTGCGAAGAAGATAAGCATACCTGAAGAGAGTTACTGGAAGCTTGTCGAACTCAAAGCAAGATTGCACTGCAAAACATGGAAAGAACTAATCGATCTTCTGTATCATAGGATAACAAGATTTGAGGAGCAATGGTAAGGACCTAGGTTCAGCGTAAAGCGAAAAATCATTTCCTCAGACTACAGGCAATCAGGATCTGGCTGAATCTCCAGAAAACTATTTCTTGATTCTTATTCTACATGGAGAAAGGATTATTTGATTATCTTTACAGTTGAGGTTGCGCTACAGTGATAGGCTCAGTTCGTCTAGTACTCGCCGATATACTGTTGATCCTATTCTAAATCCGCCTTTCACTAACTCATCCAGTATCTGAAGCGCTTCTCTTTTGGTGATCGAACCTTGTCTGTAAGCTTGAACTATTATGCTACAAGTGCCGACGGACTTGATGTTCAGTATCTTGGAAACTCTTCTAGCCTCTTTGTCATCGGCGATAAAATACTCGGCATACAGCTGTTTGCACAGCTTAAGAGCCTCCTTCTCTCCTGAACCGAGCCTTTTGTTGGTGTCAAGGAAGCGAAACTCAACATCTACTTCAGGTTCTACTTGTTCTTTGATAATCCAGATTCCAATACTCTTCTCGATGACGGAGGCATCACTAATATTGAGCGCCTTACCCTGAGTTACAGCTTCATTGAAAACTGCTTCAGGGACAAAGACTTTATCGAAAACGCTTTTGACGAGGCTCAGTCTACCGATTTTGGCCAGGTAGATAAGCCGTGTAGAATCTGAGACAACTACCTTTCTGGGCTTATGCATGCCCCAGTGCCTTCAAGTCTTCTTCAAGATCTTCAATGTCGTATTGAGGAAGAATTTTCCTTTCTGCTATTATGTCGATCATCTCCCAGACTGAGATTCCCGCGATCTCTGCTGCCCTTGAAAGCGTGACTGACCCTTCCCTATACGATTCCAGTGCCTTTTGGATCTTCCACTCCTTCGTGTAGTGCTCTAGCGCCCTGTCCAGAACCGTAGATTTATCAACCTTCTCCTCTCTCGCTATCTCCTCTATTAGATCTACTCTTTCTTTTGAGATTCGGGCCGATACAACTTCTGAAGACTTCAAGTTGATCCCCGTATACAATTCAAGACGGCGTCTACATATTTGAACCCTTCCATGAATCGCCGCAAATCAATCAGAATTTCACATTGAACTCGCTTCCAATAATCCCTAAGCTGTGCCTATTCCCAATATTCTCCTTCATACTGTTCGAAATCCGTGCGCGCTTAACCAAACCCGAAAACTGTCTTCTCCACGGAAAAGAGTCGGTGCAGTGGGAATAGGTTTAAAGCTTGTTTTATATTCTTGAATTTGGGGTCATCGTTAGGTGTTTGACTACTTCGTCTATGTCTTTTTATTGAAAATGCTAGCCCTTTGCAGCTTCCTAGTCAAAGTGGTGTGGATTTTTGTCGCCCAACACCCTGCCAACATGCGAAGTTGTTCCCTTCGGTAATGATTTCGAAGGAGCGAAGCTGAGCCGTTTGTCTGCTGTCATATGCCGCCAGTAGTATCCTATACGACAGTAATCTGATTTCAAGAGACCAATTTTTGGTTGGCTTGAAGTTTTTAAGCCACTTTGGGCTCATACCTTGTGAGATAATAGTGTACGTGAAGGCTAGGGTCAGAATATATAGCGAAGTGAAGGAGTTTGACGATGCAGCTTTAGTCGATACTGGCGCCACCGGCATCATATCTGACGAATCTCTTGTAGTAGAGTTGGGGTTAAGAGGCTTCGGTAAGGCTGAAATCGCCACTCTAGGGCTGAAAGTTGAAGGCTATTTTCCGGATGTTAAAAATGTTGTTATCGAGGATGCCGAAATGGGCCCTAGAAGGATAGTTATATGCAGATTTTCCCAAGAGGTAGAGGAGAGGCTTAAATCGTTGGGCTGCTCTGAAAGGACGATCATAGGAGTCTCGGCGATAGAGGACGCTGGATATATTCCAAATACCGTGAAAGGAACATTAGAGAAAGTAGGTTTTATAGTGCTCTGAAATATCCGTGTCATTTCGAGGGTTTCTATCAACGCTTAGTAAAGAATGGTTTAGGATTTCAAGACTACGTAAAATGGAGGCGTATATTTAAAAGAATTGTGAGAGTGAGTTTCGTTAGGTGGTGTTCTCTGCAATTTAAGATCCTTTAACAAAGAGGTTTGGCGCCCGGTGTTAGGTTTGGACTTTCGTTCATATTTTTCGCAAAAAGCAAGTCTTGGGCAAATCTTTTGCAGAATAAGCCCAAAACACTAGTATATTATAGTGTAGCAGTTGGATACGCGTTGAGTGTTATTAGGCGCCTTAAGTTGTTTCAGTCATCTTCCACTCAGCCAGTTTTTCCCTGATGTCCTTTGGTATTGGGTTTTCGGTTATTAATCCATGCTTTGGAGCTCTGTTCAATATGTGTGAGTCATTAGAAATAATGACTGGTATGCGATGTTCCAAAGCTGTGGCTATTAGAAAACCGTCGCCGAGAGGTATATTGTCCGACAGGGATACGTTAAGGCCTGTAATAGAGGTCTCAATGATCTTTAAACCGCTAATTGTAAACGCAAGTTTCTCTAGAAGCTTCTCTAATGGTCTTATCCGGTAAAACCAGAAGAGTACATTATACGTCTCCAGGATAGTAGTATGAGTTAAGTAAAGTTCAATCTCTCCTAGCAACCCTTTCTCTATAACTTCCCAAGCATAGGGATGGGCTGGACTCTCATCATATAAAGCGTAAGATAAAATGTCTGAGTCCATGATCCTCAATGTTTGATTCCGCCATGTAAGTCCTTGACGGTTGCAGCGTCTACAGATGCTTTCTCCTTGTTGCCTACAAGTTTGATCTCTGCCACTTTTTTCACGAGCATACGCTTATCTTCAAGAGCTCTTAAGATGATCGTATCCTTGCCTGCAAGCTCCACCTTAAAGGTGCTCTTACCCACAATTCTCCTAATCTCAGCTGGGATAGTTATCCGTCCTTTGTCATCTACCTCCACGGTTTCTCCCACTTCCACCACCCACACCCACTACTTTCGCCAAAGTATAAAAACTTTGCTTTCAAGAATCCCATCGGTGCGGGGGATAGTTGTATAACTCCAATCTGAACTCACCTTATAAAGGTGTCATGACACATTTCGTTTCATCTGAAAAATGGAGCAGTTATTCCCCCAATGTGTCATGACGAATGTAATGACGTTTTTGCCAAAGAAGCATATGATTTTGCTTATTTCTAGGGATGGTGCGGGGGGTGGGATTTGAACCCACGTAGGCCTGCGCCAGAGGATCTTAAGTCCTCCCCCATATCTTAGGGGTTCTACCCTCTAATTAGACCTGGCTCGGGTACCCCCGCAGCTTACACCTTGTTTCATACTCTCAACTCGAATTTTAATCTTTTTGGTAGTCTTCATATGCGCAGAATCTTTATCTTTTGAGGGTAGATGCTTTTAAGGCAGTCGCGCAATTTTAGTGGTTTAGGTGAAGAGGTGAGATGAGCAAGTCTTATGGTGAGCTCCGCCCTCCTGAACGGTTGCTCTTGGGAGCCGGGCCGAGCAACGTCGACCCTAGAGTCTTCAAGGCGTTGACCTCCCCCATCGTAGAACACCTCGACCCATACTTCATGCAGGTTATGGACGAAGCTGTTGAGCTGCTTAGATACACGTTTAAGACGAAGAACAGGATGACTCTGCCGATATCCGGAACAGGAACCGCAGGAATGGAAGCCTCAATATGCAACATAGTCGAAAGAGGCGATCAGGTCCTTTCATGCGTCAACGGATACTTCGGTGAACGGATCAGCGAGATCGTTCGGAGATGCGGCGGCAACTGCACCGAGGTCAAAAAAGAGTGGGGCATGATCACAACCCCAGAAGACCTCGAAGAGACCCTTTCAAAGACAAGTCCTGACATCGTAACCATCGTTCACGCCGAGACTTCGACCGGCATACTTCAACCGCTCCAAGAGATTAGAAAGGTCGCTGATGAGTATGGAGCTCTACTTCTCGTCGACGCTGTCACGTCCTTGGGAGGATGCGAGCTCGACATCGACAACTTCGGGATAGATATCTGCTACAGCGGATCACAAAAATGCCTAAATTGTCCACCGGGCCTAGCACCGATCACGGTCAACGAGAAAGCCATGGAGAAGATCAGGAACAGGAAGACAAAGGTTCAGAGCTGGTACTTCGACCTATCACTAATCGAGAAGTACTGGCTGGAAAGCAGCAGAGTCTACCATCACACAGCACCGATTCTCCTCGTCTACGCCTTGAGAGAGGCGTTAAGACTGCTTCATGAAGAAGGCCTTGAAGCCAGGTGGAAGAGGCATAGGATGAATAGCGCGGCCCTCATCAGCGGAATCGAGGCTATCGGACTACGGATGCATCCTCCAGCCTACCGATGCCCATCTTTAAACGCGGTCTCGGTTCCTGAAGGTATCGAAGACGCCAATGTTCGAAAGACGTTGCTGCAAGAATTTGGCATAACAGTCAGCGGTGGACTCGGAGCCTTAAGAGGCAAGGTCTGGCGGATAGGGTTGATGGGCATAAACTCAACCGAGAGAAACGTCATTCTTGTCTTGGAGGCTCTTGAAAGGGCGTTGAAGAAGGAAGGTCGCCAAATCGAGTTCGGTGAAGGAGTCTCCGCCGCCATGGAGAAGCTATCTCAAGCGTGAAAAAATGCATCCTTAAGGCTGTCGAAGTCACTCTGCACGGACACGCCCAAGCGCATATTTTCTCCCGCTAAGAGCACAGGTCCCGCTGATTCCAAGACTCCAGCCTCAGCGTAGATTCTATTCGTGAACGACTCAAGGCAATTGGAGGAATTACCTTTTCGATACAGAGCAGAAGCCATGCCAAGATGGTTTCTTCAGACAAAAGGCTATGGCTTGACATCTGGATGAGAAACAGAGAACTCAATTCATTCCCAAAGAGAGATTCATTGGACCCGTGGCCTAACCAGGATAGGGCGTCGGCCTCCTAAGCCGGTAGTTGCGGGTTCAAATCCCGCCGGGCCCGCTCCTAATTGGGTGCGAATGCTTTTCTACAAAAATGCGAGACCCCCTTAAGTACGATTTCTCAGCCGACGGAACAGAGCATGATAGTTAAAGAGGCAATGATAGAAGCCTTAAAGAGCATAGTTAAGAGCCTTTTGGGAATAGAGTTGACTGAAGTGAAAGCCGCAAAAGAAGAGGAAGTCGGTGGGGAATTTAGTAAGGACGAGGAGCTTGAACTCTTCGAAAGTGAGCTTAAAAAGTTAAGAGAGGGAAAACACAACCCACAAGGGATAGTGCATGAAAGGAAACTTGATAATAATTCAGCGGCCCCTCTGAAGAGCTAGATAGTAGTAACGCTTTTATCGCATTAGTTCAAACATTAATACTGGAGTCCAAATTGGCTTATCAACAGAATATTATCGCAGCTATCATGGACTGTGATGATACTTTGGGCGATGATACAACAAACTTTGTTTTAGAGAGTCTTGGAATCTCTGCATATGAGGAATTCTGGCCTAAGGTGACACCAAAAATTGAGAAGGGGTGGGATCCTCCACTGGCATATATGGATGAGTTTATTGAAATGACTAAGGAAAGGAAACTAAACGTTACCAGGAAAACGTTGGAGGATATAGCAAAACGGATTCAATTCTATCAGGGGGTACCTCAATGCTTCGAGGAATTGCGAGATTTTACAGATGAATTATCTAACGAACTGGACTTGCAAATCGAAATTGAGTTCTACGTAGTAAGTTCAGGTTTTGAAGAAGTGATAAAAGCAACCACCGTCGGTGGAAAAGTGAATGAGATATTTGGTTGTACATTCGAATACGACAGGAAAGGTAACATAATGTCACCTAAATCCATTGTAACTTTCACGGAAAAAACGAAATTCGTTTTTGCTATTAACAAAGGCATAAGCGGAAGGGTTCTTAGGAAAAATCCTGGAAGGGTAAATGACGTCATACTGGAAGAGAGAAGAAGGGTACCCTTAAGGAATATGATTTACCTTGGGGATGGACCAACCGATATTCCTTGTTTCTCACTTATTGTAAAGGGAGGAGGAAAGGGAATAGGAATCATCAAGAAGGAGAGACCGGAAAGGGGAGTGCCATTATGGAAAGGAAGACGTCTGACAGTTGGTCCTTACATGCCAATATACACTCGAGGTTCCGATCTTCGAATTATGTTGGAACAACTGATAAAGGATATTGCTATAGAAATCTTTCATCGAAGCAAAGTAAGCCTTGTACCTTAGAATGCTCTAACTAGGCATAAAAGAAGTTGAGCCAAACTCAGAGTCCTCAGGAACCACATTACAGAAAGTGGAAAGGACAGGTAAGAAACTTTAGTAAAAGTCATCAAGAAGTCTTCGGGTTAACGGAATTTTCTGTACCCACAAACTTTTTACTTTCGCTTATAGTACTGCTGAGCTTCAGTCTCTCCTATTTGCAAACTAAATTATCTGAGGGAAAGGGGACTCCACCTAATTGAGTGTGAACACTGCCGGACCTCCCAACGAAAAGCATTCTGTTTTGAAGAACAACAATTCTCAAAGTCTCTTCCGTCTTAGCCCTTTTCGTTCTTGGCAACTTTCCTCTTGAGAACCATGTAGTCCTTTGCTTCTACGCGTTGCGGAACTCATCCTTGTTTTGCAGTACCCATTCTTTGATACATCTGATTTCATCCATCGCAAAGATGTACGTGCGCATGAAATTTTTACCATGTAACCACAGTTGTCACATCACATTTTCGACCCGATCAGGATGCCTGATACCATTCCTATGAGGCGCGTTATGGCCGCGAAATCCTCGCAGGCCGTTCGAATTGTACCTTCTTACATAGTCCAAGAAGCCGGTTCGAAGCTGTTGACAGTTAAGAGTTGGTCGCTGGAGACTTCTGCGGAGCCTCCTAAGCAGGTAGTCACGGGTTCAAATCATGGCAGCTGACAACGAGACAAGTTCAAAAATGGTCCTGTGAGAAGGCCGAGCAGCGTAGGACAAGTGAGTACCGAAGATTGCATAGGCGGTTGGCTTCTCGGGGAGAACTCGGATTTTCTAGAGCAATCCTCAATACTTGGAACGAAGTAGATTCCTGTAGCGTGGGCGTTTCCCTGGACGACGCCGGGGGGCTTTCGGAGGGATCCAGGGTAAATGCGCGAGATGGCCCATCGTGATCGCCCACGCCTAATGCCCTTGACAAAGCTGGGGGAAAACTCCCAAGCAAAAGCGGTAGGGTAGTTTAGGGCATTGGGCGTGGGATGTGGATCGCTTGGGGAAGCTATTCCTTATCCTTAGCAACAGAGTACGGATTCGAATCCTAAAGGAGCTTGCGGTGAAAGGCAGATGCTCATTCTCTCAATTACATAGTGTCTGCGAGGTTCCAGCCGGAACGCTTGCCTATCACTTGGATGTGTTGAAGGAGCTCGTCTCGAAGGAGGACAAAGACTATTGTCTAACAGAAATGGGTCGCCATGCGTGCAATATCCTTGAGAAAGTAGAAGACCTTGACAACGTGAATAAGCTCATCAAATGATCTCGTCGCAGAATGGAGATAGGAAGCTGTAGCAATGGAAAGCCGTAGCTGCTCTCTGAGTTGCGATGGATTTCCCAACTCCCTATGATACATTGAGGAGAGAATCCGGGAAAAGGTTGTCACCATGCTTTAATGAGAGACCAAACTAGACCGATGATGAATCTATTCATTGATCTTTTCCGGTCTCGCTTCTTCCTCAGTAGTGATAAAACGACAATGAAAAACCTTAATTCAGACGCCAATTCTAATTTTGTAAGGGCCCGTGGCCTAACCAGGATAGGGCATCGGCCTCCTAAGCCGGTAGTTGCGGGTTCAAATCCCGCCGGGCCCGCCAACGAAAAGCATTCTGTTGCTGAAAAGCAACTGTTCCTAAAGTTCTTTTTCTCAGCTTTGATCGTGACAGCATGAGATTTCGTGCAGACCCAAAATATGGTCTATCGCTTCGGTATAGCAAATGCCATCGATAGGGCCTCTTCTCAATAGGTGTCTCCTTGCGCATAGTTACTAGCGTTCCTCTTTCGAAGGTCGCCATTAAGCATAAATCTTCCACTGTCAAATCTCTACGCATGGATTTTAATCCAATAGAACTGTTCACAGATGCTGAAGAATTCTGTCGAGAGACATTCCCTCCACGATGCAAGCGGCTATCTTATGAACGTAGTCATCTACGCCGTGACGATGCAGAAGATTTGTCCAAAGTATTTTGTCGAACCCAGCGGTTCTTTCGCCAGATCATACGGGATATCATTGGAGGAGAGAAGAAAGCGTTTTGCCGAGAAAAATGAAGATCTATGACTGGTCAGTTTACAGAAAAGGCGTTCTCGTCATATTGTTGATTTTGCTTTGTCGATCTATCTTTGATACTGGTCGAGTAGGAATACTGCGTGGTCAAGATTCCGTGGGGAAAATGGAGCCAATTTGGAACGTTACCCGTGGTGGTCCCCGTGCTGATGAGGGTTGGGGCGTCGCGGTCGACGATGAAGGAAACGTCTATTTCACGGGGTTCGACAGAATATCAGGTGCGACTGCAAACGTCTTTCTACGGAAGTTCTCGCCCGGCGGCGTTGAACTCTGGCATGTTTCTTGGGGTGGCGCTTTTGATGATGAAGCTTTCATTGTTACCGTACGGGATGGATTCGTCTATGTCGGCGGAAGAACCTTCAAGAGCTTCTCGTTGACGTCAGCCGATATGTTTGTTCTCAAATTTCGTGCGTCAAACGGGTCTCTTGTCTGGAGTCAAACTTGGGATGGTGGACATGGCTACGATGAGGTGGACGGTCTCGTTGCTGATGGAAACAGCCTCTACGTGGCGGGTTGGACTACAGGAGCAACCACTGAACTCGATATTGCAGTTCAAAAATATGATGTAAACGGAACACTTCTTTGGAGCCGTTCGTGGGGAACCAACGGTGTAGATGAGGCTAATGGACAGATCGGAGTAGACGAGAGCTACGTCTACGTGGTCGGTCACTATAACGCGTTACCATTGGGTCTTGGCGGCGACACTGTCCTAGTTGCTTTCAACAAGACAAACGGAGGCTATTCTTGGCACAGAACTTGGGGAGGATCCGGGCTCGATGATGCCTTCGGAATGACGATGGATTCCAAGTACATATATTCAGTAGGCATAACGAACAGCTTCGGCGGAGACATGCTCTTCCTCTTGAAATATGACAAGAAAGGCTCCTTGATATGGAATGCCACATGGGGAGGTAAGGGCTCTGAATTAACTAGATCAGTCGGCGTTAGCTCAGACGAAAAGTCTATCTATGTAGTGGGAAGCACAACAAGCTTCGGCAGCGGAAATTCTGACGTGCTTCTGCTGAGGTACGATCAGAACGGAACCCTGATATTGAGTAAGACATGGGGTGGACCCGCGCTTGATCAGTCTCACGGCATGGTTGTGGACGGACCGTTCGTCTACGTAGCCGGCGAGACAAGCAGCATCGGAGCCGGGAACGAAGACGCCTTTCTCTTGAAGATAGATGTGGAAGGAGGAAATCAGGCAGTTTTCAAAGTCGGTAACCTGGAGATTGAACCTAGTTCTATTGATGCGGGGGGAACTGTACGCATCTCGATCGACGTTACAAACATTGGTGGAAGATCCGGGTCCTACAACGTTACTTTGAAGATTGACGGTAGAACTAGAGAAGAGAAAACGATTGTTTTGAATCCTAGAGAAAACAAAACTGTGGATTTCGATGTTTCTGCCCCTCAGGCCGGAACATTCGCGGTAGATGTTAATGGTCTTACCGGGAGCTACGTTGTGAAGAAAAAAGGGTGCATAGTTGCCACTGCCACCTACGGATCTGAACTTACCCCTGAAGTTCAGTTCTTAAGGGAGTTCCGAGACAGCACCGTACTAAATACATTTGCCGGTAGGAACTTTATGGCTGTCTTCGACGTTTGGTACTACTCTTTCAGTCCAGCCGCAGCAAGCTTCATTGGACAACAACCAATGGTGAAAGAAATAGTTAAGGTCATACTGTACCCGTTGATAGGCATATTGCATCTTTCATCCCAGTCGTATGCTCTGTTAAGCTTCAATCCAGAGCTAGGCATCGTAACGGCAGGATTGATTGCCAGTTCTCTAATAGGCATCGCGTATTTCTCCATAACTGCGACAGTGCTCTTGACGTTGATAAAAAGGATTGCGGGGAAGACGCTAAATCTGAGCCAATTGAGGATAATGACCGTTCCTTGGCTATTGAGCATAGCCATGATTGTCTTAGGAGAATCCGCTCAATCTCGGCCCCTCATGATGGCGTCAACAGCGTTTTTCGTGCTCGTAAACCTGTCTTCGTCCGCTCTAGCCGTTGGAGCGAAGATAATTTCGGCACTCGACTTCCTCAACAGATAAGGAAGACTTAACGCTCCCTGTTTCTTGCAGAGTATGTGGGTAATATTTGACTTCAGGCCGTTTTCCCTAACCTCTATGGATGTGGACTGAAGGCGCAATGTCCTCAAATAGGTCCGTGTGGGTTGTAGCAGCAATAACAGCTTTGCCAGTTAATCAGGTCTTCTTCCATTAACCTAAATCTAGAGAACAGAATTCGCTTACCAAGAGAGACGATGGAGAACTTAAGGGGGTGGGGTGGGATTGGAAGCAGCATGTGGACGGATCATGCTTCAGCTATGAGTTTCTTCATAAATTTTAGCGCGGCTCCAACGTGTCTGTCAACTGTTTCCATGCCGGCATATTTGTGGTTTTCAAGGACGGGTGAACATTCCTCTGATGAAAGGACCCCATTATATCCTGTTTTCTTTAATTCTTTTACAAACATTGGATAGTTTACGAGCGGCCTTCCTTGGAAAGATCTCCGTATTATTTCCCCCGAGGGAATCTCATCGAATTCTAATGAACCATAATGAGATAAAACTATCAGGTTCCCACATTTCTGGACTGCTTCCCTTACGTACTCATCGTCTTGTAGGCCTAATAACGGGGCATCGAGGCAGAGTTTTACGTTGTCCTCTCCGATTTCATTCACCATCTGTAAAGCATCTTCATACCCATAATTTATGACCGGCGGGTGATTCTGTAAGGCAAGGGTTACACCGTACTCTTCAGCCCATTTTGCACAATCTCTTATCGCCTCAACACACCATTCCCATTGTTGTAGACATGTCGGACCTGGTCTATATATAATTGGATCTGGATACCAGCCTAAGCCGTCGACTCTCATAGTTCCTTTCCAAGCGGCAAAGATCTTGACTATGGGAACCCCCAAATCATCAGCAAGTCTCATACATTCTTTAACCATCAGAATGTTATTTTCCCTATCTTCAATGATCGGGCTGGCAAAGTTAGACATGGTTTCCACAGCTGCCAGCTCGATTCTTAATGAATCGGAATACTCCCTTATCTCTCTTCGAGCTTTCTGATCTAGATCCGCTGGAAATGCCACTGGTCTCTTGGCTTCTATGGTAACGGCGTCAAAACCCATCGTCTCCGCTTTCTGAATTTGTTCCTTCAGAGATAATGCTCTCCCCTTATACCAAAGACCGCAATACGTAACTGTAAACAAAGCCAGTTTCATTTTGATGCCTCATCAGACAATAATTCAATAGAAGGCTACTGATATGGTTTTCTCGAACCCTTACCTCCTTCACACCTTCGATTTAGCCGCCTCCTGTAACCCTTTTGTCCTAACCTTCGCCAGCTCCGAATGGTATCGTTGGAAGGATTTTCTACCAGAGTCTGGTGAAAACTCGATCGGCAGACCTTCAAAGCCTTGGACTCGGGAAGACACAGCTGAAGTGCTGGGTTTATCGCAGCAGAAAGTGAGCGTTGCATTACAACTGACTGAGGCAATTGAAGAACGTCTAGAGGTGAAATCTGTTGAGACTGAAGAGAAAGCGCTGGAAACGTTGAAGAGATTGAAAGAACCCGAAATTGAAAAACCGAAAACTTTCAAATGCCGCGCCTGCTCGGAAGAATAAAGCGAACCCGTCAACCCCGTCAACGTAACCTTTATGTCCCGAATGCAAGATGCAATTCAATCTGGCTGGCTGACAGACAATGACCGAGTTTGGAAGCAAAGTTGAGGATCTCGTTGAGAATGTTAAGGAGCGAAGTTTCCCTCTTCAGGTCTGTTCACAGAAAACTCGGTCTCCCACCCAGCTAAGACTCGCCCTCAGGGGTCCCAGGACATCAATTCTAGAATAATGATATATAACTTTCATCCTTCCTTGTCTTGCAGTACCCATTCTTTGATGCATCTGATTTCATCCTCCGTGGAGATGTAGGTGCGCACGAAATTTTTCGCCGATGTAACTACAGTTGTTACATCTGGAATTTTTTTTACATCATGTTTTTGAGCCGATGAGTATGCCTGACACTGTTCCTATGAGGCCGGTTATGGCTGCGAAGACCTCGCAGCCCGTTCGAACTATACCTCTCTTACATATTCCAAGAAGCCCTTTCGAAGCTGTTCATAGTTAAGAGTTGGTCGCTGAAGGTGCAGAAAACCCGCTGAAAAACTAAATACAATAGGTGCTAAAGGACTGAAAATCGCTGAATTTCTTCCTTTTGGGCATTTTCACAGATACTTGAGATGAAGGCTGCGCATGAGAGAGGGTCTTACGCACATGTAGCCTGAACCTTCTAGAATCGGAAAAAGGGAGGCATGCCTCTCCCCACAAGGTATTGGATAGAAGGCTAGCCCAGTTTGCAGGAGTGTTCTGCTATTATGTCTTCTTTGAGCCGTAAGCCCAGACCGGGCTCTCTCGGCGGTATTAGGTAGCCCTTCTCTAACCTAATGGGTTTCTCCAAGATCTCGTCGTGGAGCTCAGTCGCATTGTATTCCTGTATTAGGAAGTTTGGACTGCACGCGTCAAGCTGTATAGCCGCTGCAGCAGCAACCGGCCCGCAGTACATGTGGGGTGCGATCGCCGCGTAATAAGCCTCTGCCATTCCTGCAATCTTCTTTGACTCCAATATACCGCCGCAGTGTCCAACGTCCATCTGTATGATCTGGGCGGCTTGCTTCTGCAGTACGTCTATGAATTCGTATTTGGTGACTCTTCTTTCACCCGTTGCGATTGGAATGCTTGTATGCGCTGCTACACGAGCCATCTCATCCACATTTTCAGGAGGCACCGGCTCTTCAAACCATAATGGATCAAACTTCTCCAGCATCTTTGCAATCCTGATCGCACTGTAGCTCGTGAACTGCCCATGTGTTCCTATACATATTTCAACCTTGTCACCAACAGCGTCTCTTATGCCTTTGAGGATGCCTGCAGCATGATTTATTCCATCTAGCGGTATGTCCCTTGGACTGGGAAATGTGGGCGGAAATGGGTCAAGTTTCAAGGCGGTGTGGCCCTTTTGAAGCACGTCGGATGCGGCCTGTGCCGCGGTCTCGGCTGTCAACTGCCAGCCTTCTCCTTGGGGAATGTATGAGTAAGCCCTCAGCTTTTCGTTATGCAACCCCCCGAGTAGGTTGTAGATGGGTTGCTTCAAGTACTTCCCAATGATGTCCCAGCAAGCCATCTCAATACAGCTTAGAGCGGATACCGTGGTTAAGTCTGGGTGCCTATAATCGTGGTCATGAGCGTATATTCTTTGCCACAGGTTCTCGATTTTGAAGGGGTTAGAACCGATGACGAATCTCTTCCCTAAGCTGGTAATCAATCTCAGCTGTGATTCTTCCCTGCCCACCTGTGCCCCCGTGGTCCATTCACCGATTCCCTCGACTCCTTCATCCGTCACCAGATTGACGAATATCCAATAGTTTCCGCCTCTATATGGGGGGATATTGCCGACCAGAAAGGTTTCTAAGTCAATTATCTCCAAATCCCATGCTTCCATAGAAAATCGTGTTAAACCCATCAAAATAGTCCACCCGAGCCCATAAACTTGGGCTCCGGTGACCTATTGGAGCAGTGCAGACTTTGCTACTGATGGTACTCTATGGCAGATAGGCGTAAATCAGGCAGCAGACCACCGCCAGGAAGCCCCCGACGATTCCCCACATTACCCAGTCCATCCCGATTATCATCGGAAAGATCTTCGTTATGGTGGGAAGTGCCTTGAAGTAGACGAAGTTAGCCGCTATGCCCAGCAGAAATCCGATTACCCCGATGAACGCGAGCGCCCCGAACATCTTTATTTTTTCTCCCATTTGTTCATCCCTCGACCGCTTTCATAGCTATTCTCCGCATGCGAAAAAAAAGGGGATTTATTTGTAGATGGCTACATGTTTCTCGACAGTTCATGGATTCCCGTACTGAGACCCTTCCACATGCTCGCCTGGGGCTTTGACGGCAGGCAATTCGGGGAACCTCTCCTTCATCCTCTGCTCTGCTACAATGGCTGCTTCACTGAGTATCTTCTGAGCGTCCTCGTTCGCGGCTTCAAAGTCGAAACCCATCCCCGTTGTTTGGCCAGCCTCGACGACTATATCATTGAGCAGATTGGCAATTGCTCCCAGTTCTTGTTCCGCACCCGGTAAGACGCCCGCGAGTCCTGTCCGGATATTTTGCAGAACTTTGACGGCTGGCGCTATTGTGACAGCAGCGTTCCCGATCTCGCTTACCGTTCTTAACCTCAAGACAACCCTTTCCAAGGCTAGCTTAGCATTGATCATGAAGTTGGCCGTTTTCCTTATCTCAGCTAGCTCATTGGCAAAGGCGTTTGCCCGCTGTGTATCGTGCCTTGAGTAAGCGTCAACAATCTTTGAGAAGAGAATTCTATCTCTTTCCTTCAAGCGGTTCAAGGTGGCTTCGACGCGTTGAGCTTGTCCCTCGATTCTTCTGATTGCGGACTCGAGTCTCGTTCTAAGTGGAACCTGTGGTCTCAAGACAGCTTTTAATCCGGTCGTCCCAGTCTCCCATTCCTTTGAGAATTTAGACACTATTCTCACCTTGTATCGTATCAACCCTTGTTTCACACTTCAACCTTCTTAATATGCTGATATTTACCCTCTTAGCATTTTGCGGCAATGTGTGATACGGCCGCGGTTCTTCTATGACTACTTGATGTAAAACCTCGCCGACTGACTATTCGAAATTATCAGAATATTGTACTGTTTTGGCCGTTACGATTTCCACGTGCAAAGACGGGAAGCAACGATGCCCAGTCCACGTTCATCAGCTTCAAATCCAACCATGTGCCAAAAGTCATATATCGGTTGTCGATCTCAGATTGGGTTGGAGGCTTAGTCTTGAGTGAAAGACTGATCTCGGAAGCCGTTGTCGTCGGAAACATGGTTTTCACGTGCGGGATGACCGGCGAACCCGGCGATGTGGAAACGCAGATCAAGAAAACCTTAGGCAAGCTGAAGGTCGCTCTAGAGCGTAACGGTACCTCGTTCGATCACGTTGCCAAGGCTACGGTTTACTTGGCGGACCTCAGGGATAGAGAAAGATACCTCAACGATATATGGCGAGAGACTTTCTCCGAGAACCCTCCAGCCAGAACATGTGTACAGGCTGGATTGGCACCAGGAGTCGCAGTTGAGATCGAGCTCATCGCCATTATCCCAGGGAAATAGCCAAGAAGCTCTAACGCTTCCTCTTCATGAAGGTCTCAGGATCGATGTCTACGGTAAACTTGGAGCCAGAAATCGTAGGGGTCCGCTGAACTCTAACAAAGCCTGTGGACGACTTACGGAAACCTAGATAACGGGGGATATGAATGAGGCCGCCAGATCCTTTGTCTACAATGAGTGACCACTCGGCGAAACTGCAGATGCAATAGGAAGAGTGGATGACTGACATCGATCTCGTCAGCTGAGGTTCAGAGGTCTCAAGATATCCGCATTGAAGCCGTTAGCACTGGATATTACGAACTCGCAGGACGCGCAGATCTGTTGACCAGATGAACACCGGCTATTACCAAACCGGCTCCCAGAAGCGTAGATAACTCAACGTTCTCTCCTAGAATCATCCAACCGAAGAAGAAGGCGACTATAGGAACTATGAAGCTTGATGAAGACAGCACGGTAGCTTCCTCCTCTTTCAGCAAGAATATCCACAGAGTGAGAGCTATGCTCGAGGCGACGATGGATGCATACAATATTATGAATACGTATGCCTGCGCCTGCGGGAAGATCAAGCCTTCCGTAAATAGAGCCATCGGAGCAAGCAAGAGGGAGCATACTGCCATCT
>Ga0315314_1001530_pt1 | contig 20803 bp, 22 predicted proteins | sample TDP9_MG_FD_203631 | JGI IMG/M metagenome (GOLD analysis project Ga0315314, IMG submission 203631) | Freshwater sediment microbial communities from Lake Towuti, South Sulawesi, Indonesia - TDP9 | ecosystem: Environmental > Aquatic > Freshwater > Lake > Sediment | place: Indonesia: South Sulawesi... | reverse complement strand
AATAGCCAGGGTTATGAGAGATGAACGCAAACATAGGGAGAACGAGCTGCTCTTAATCAGTTGTGCCGTGCTTCACCAGAGAGCAAGATTCGGAGGTGCTTATGACATCAGCGGAAACGATAGACAAGATGGTCAATCGGATTGTAGAACGTTTCCATCCATGGCGTGTCATCCTGTTTGGCTCGCACGCTCGCGGTGATGCACGGAGCGATAGCGATTTCGATCTTCTCATCGTTGCCCCCTCGGACAAGCCGCGCTGGCGTCGCACCGCGCTGGTCTATCGCCTCCTGGCTGGCCTGGGCGCCCCCAAAGACATTATATGGTGGACGCCGGAAGAGATAGCGGAATGGCAGGGCGTGAAAGCGCATTTTATTAACATTGTTTTGCGGGAAGGGAAGGTGCTCTATGAAAGGCCCGCATGATCATGCCCTGGCGCTGTTGGGGAAGGCGGCAAATGACCTGGTGGCCGCCAAGGCGACCCTAGCCACGGGCGAGGCCCTGGACACCGTTTGCTTCCACGCCCAACAAGCCGTCGAGAAAAGCTTGAAGGCCATCCTGGCCCTTCATGACGTTGAATATCCCTGGCGGCACGACCTGGGCGAATTACTGGGGCTGGTCATACCGTTCGCCCCGGAGGTCGTCCCCTTCGGGGACCGAATCATAAGCATGGCACCTTTTGCTGTGGAGATCCGCTACAACGAGGAGTTTGAGCCATCCATGGACGAGGCGAAGGAAGCGTTGCAGACCGCCTTGGAGGTCCACAAATTGATCAGCGTTATCGTTGAACGGGGCGAGGCAGGAGAAAGCCGCTGATGCATGACACTGTGAACAACCACAATATTACTCGTCAAAATGTTGCTCAAAAGCTCATTGACTACCTGCATCATCGCATCACGCTGACGGAGTTGGTGGACTGGGCGGAGTTGGCGATGATGGAGGCAGATTTTGATGAAAGGGACTTTGAAACCCTGCGAGACATCGTCAGCCGCTTGGGTCTGGCAGATGTGAAAGCCTTCGGGATGACCTGGGAGGATTGCGAAGGCTTCTTGTCGCGGCTGGGTTATCGAGTAAGTGTGAAGATCTCCGAAGCCCCAGCGATGGCATCAACTGGAAAGTAGCAACGAAGCATTTGAGCACTTTTTTGGAGCATCTAGATGGTCAGAGAAGCTGCAACTCTTGAACCTATTACGCCCGCACTCTTGGCCGAGGTACGGGATGCGATCATTGAGTGTATCGCTCCTGACAAGATAATACTTTTCGGATCGGCGGTGCGCACAGATGGCTCCACACCGCGTGATATCGACTTATACGTCATAAAGAGCGGCATCAGGGACGTGCGCGAAGCGGCACGAAGAATTGAACGACTCTTTAACGGTCGGTTATTCGCTTTGGATGTCTTGGTAAGGACCCCCGAGCAAGTAGAAGCCAGTTTGAAGGCGGGCAACTCATTCTTGGCAAAGGAAGTTTTTGGAAAGGGCCGGGTTCTTTATGACCGAGAAAAGCAGCCAACCAGAATACCCTGAAAAGTACTATGCTCAGCTTCTGTTCTTTGCCAGAAGCGATCTCGAATGGGCGAAAAGCAAACTGGAGAGGACGACGCACTTCTACCATAAACCTTGCTTTGAGGCACGGGAATCGGTGGAGAAAGCACTCAAGGCCTTTCTGGAAGCCTCCGGCAAGGCAGCACCAGACCTTCATTCCCTGAGAACTCTGGTCGACCTTTGCGCGCAGATTGACAAAGAGTTCCTCAGGCTCCGACCGAAGTGTATAATCTTGCAGCCCTACCAGCACGAGGCGAGATATCCTGAGCTTCCAACCTATGATTTCACGCCTGAAATGGCAGACGAAGCCGTCGCCATCGCGAGGGAAATCTACGACTTGGTAGAGAGCAAGATACGCTTCCTTGGGGAAAGGGGCTTGATCGGGGGGTTATAGGCTCGAAGTTTGCTGTTGGAAACTCGAAAATAGCGGAAGTGAATATGCCTCACAGTTCATCCGTTTCAATCAGGTCCCGCCGGGCCGTGCCATTCTGGCGCAACGTCCGCGTCATCTGGGCGCTGAGCCAGATCGCCTTCGCCATCCTGGTCGCGGCCGTTGCGGGGGTGCTCTATTCGAATATGAAACACGGCCTTGAGAGCCGTGGCCTTTGGGGAGGCTTCGGCTTCCTCAGGCTGGAGGCCGGTTTCGACATTGGGGAGGGGATAACTTACGACCCCTCCGATTCCTACGCCCGTGCTTTCCTGGTTGGGGTGGTCAATACCCTGCGCGTCACCGCCGTGGGGATCGTTCTGGCCACCATCCTGGGGGTGGTGGCCGGTGTCGCCCGGCTATCGAGCAACTGGCTGGTCAACAAGATGGCCGGCGTTTACATCGAGAGCATCCGCAACACGCCGCTGCTGGTGCAGCTCTTCGTGTGGTATTTCGCCGTCATCATGAAGCTGCCGCGGGTCAAGGAGAGCATCGTCCTGCCCGGCTCGGTCTTCATCAGCAACCGCGGCGCGGCGCTTCCCTGGCCCGTTCCTACGGCTTCGTTCGGCTTGTGGTCGTATTTCCTCATCGCCGCCACAGCCGTAGCCGTGGTGCTGTGGATCGTGCGGGCTCGCTGTCAACGGCGTACAGGACGCCCCGCTTTCAGTATGCTGTGGGTGGGCATCGCCTTCGTTGCCCTTGCGGTGCTCGGTTGGTTCCTGGTGCCAGGGGAACCACTCGTTCTGGATGTGCCATCCCTGCGGGGTTTGAACTACCAGGGCGGCCTCACCCTCACGCCCGAGTTTACGGCGCTACTGGTGGGGCTGGTGGTCTACACCGGCGTCTTCATCGCCGAGGTCGTTCGGGCCGGGGTCCTGGCCGTGCCCCGGGGCCAGATCGAGGCGGCCAGGGCGGTGGGGCTTAACGAGATGCAGGTCCTGCGATTGGTAATCTTCCCGCAGGCGCTGCGCATCATCGTCCCCCCGCTCACCAGCCAATACTTGAACCTGGCCAAGAACTCCAGCCTGGCTGTAGCCATTGGCTTCCCCGACCTCTTCAGTGTTGCGGGCACGATCTTCAATGTGACCGGCCGGTCACTGCAAGTGATCGTGATGATCATGGCCAGCTATCTGAGCATGAGCTTGTTTACCTCGCTGCTCATGAACGTGTATAACCGACGTGTGCAACTCGTTGAGAGGTGAGCCCCCACCCTCCCCCGCCTCGCTTCGCTCAGCTCCCCCCTCCCTCTCCCGCCGAACGGGAGAGGAAGGGGGTTAGGGATAGGTGAGGGCCAAGAGGTAAGTATGACAACGGTTTCCGAAGCCGTGCGGCCTCCCCGCACCTCGGTGGGCGTGCTTGGCTGGCTCAAAGAGAACCTGTTCAGCACCTGGTACAACACCCTGCTCACCTTCGGCTCCCTGTGGCTCATCTACGTGATCCTGCGCGGGATCAGCACCTGGGCCTTGACGAAGGCAAAATGGGATGCGGTGACGACCAACCTGTGGCTGTTCATGATCGGACCTTTCCCGCGCGAAGACGTCTGGCGTGTAGGGGCCTGTGTGATCATGGTGGTGTTGCTTGGCCTGCTTAGCTGGGTGGTCTGGGGGCCACTGGGACGCGGCCGCACGGGAGCGAGGCGCTGGGTGATAGCTGGCTGGCTGCTATCCTTCCCCCTGACGCTCCTTTTGCTTCGTGGACTCGATGGCAATGCGATATTGCCTTCGGTGGGCACGAACCTTTGGGGCGGGCTGTTGCTGACCTTCGTGCTGGCCATAGTCAGCATCGTGGCTTCCTTCCCCCTGGGCGTCCTGCTTGCCCTGGGCCGCCGGAGCGGCCTACCGGCCATCCGCATATTCAGCACTTTGTACATCGAGCTCATCCGGGGCGTGCCGCTGGTCACCGTCTTGTATATGGCGTCAATTATGTTGCCCCTCTTCTTGCCCGAGGGGATGAGGGTGGACAAGGTCGTTCGAGCCATAGTGGGCTTTACCCTCTTCACTGCGGCGTATATTGCGGAGAATGTCCGCGGGGGGTTGGCAGCGGTGCCCATAGGGCAGTACGAGGCGGCAAAGGCGGTCGGTCTATCCGGCACACAGGTGATGGTTCTGATCGTGCTGCCGCAGGCGCTCAGGGCGGTGATCCCCCCTATTGTGGGGCAGTTCATTGCTCTGTTCAAGGACACTTCTCTCGTGGCTATCATCGGCCTCATGGACCTATTGTACATCTCCAAATGTGTGGTGGCCCAGCCGGAGTTCATGGGCTTGAAACGGGAGGTATATCTCTTCGTCTCGGTGATCTATTTCATCTTCAGCTACGCGATGTCCTACGCCAGCCGCAAGCTTGAGGTGGCGCTGGGTGTTGGGGAGAGATAAATTAGTCCGAAGCCTTTAGTCCGAAGTCCAAAGTCAGGCTTAGGACTATCAGGCATAGAACTGCTTTCTGAGGGGGCAATGGTGGGCGAGAAACTAGAAACTGCAGACGACATCATCATCTGCCGAGACGTGCACAAGTGGTTCGGTGACTTTCATGTGCTACGAGGGGTGGATCTCACCATCAGGAGGGGCGAGGTGGTTGTCATCTGCGGGCCCTCGGGCTCAGGTAAGTCCACCTTCATCCGGACGATCAATCGCCTGGAGGAGCACCAGCGAGGCACCATCATCGTGGACGGCATCGAGTTAACCGACGACATGCGGAACATCGCCGCTGTTCGGAGCGAGATCGGGATGGTGTTCCAGTCGTTCAACCTCTTCCCTCACCTCACGGTCCTTCAGAACATCACCCTGGCGCCGATCTGGGTTCGGAAGTGGCCGAGGGAAAAGGCTGAGAAAATCGCCTTTGAGCTTCTGGAGCGGGTGGGTATCCCGGAACAGGCTCGCAAGTACCCCGCCCAGCTATCCGGCGGGCAGCAGCAGCGGGTGGCCATCGCCCGGGCGCTGGCCATGCAGCCCAAGATCATGCTCTTCGACGAGCCTACCAGCGCCCTTGACCCGGAGATGATCAAGGAGGTGCTGGACGTGATGCGGGAGCTTGCCCACTCCGGGATGACGATGATCGTCATCACCCATGAGATGGGCTTCGCCAAGGAGGTTGCTCACCGTATCTTCTTCTTCGACGAGGGCAGGATCATCGAGGGAAACACGCCGGGGGAGTTCTTTAAAACCCCCAAACACGAGCGCACCAAGCTTTTCCTGAGCCAGGTCCTGACCCACTAATGCAGGTGAGCCAGGCAGCCTTGGGCTGCTGAAGATATCAAAACAAGAAAGGAGTCGAGGGGAAAATGGCTTATAAGATCACTGAGGAGTGCATTCTATGTGGGGCCTGTGAGCCCGAGTGCCCCAATGAGGCCATCAGCGAGGGTGAGGAGATCTATGTCATAGACCCCGATCGGTGCACGGAGTGCGTGGGCTTCTACGAGGAATCGCAGTGCGCCGCGGTCTGCCCCGTGGATTGCTGCATACCTGACCCAGATCACCCGGAAACCCGTGAGGAGCTGTTGGCCAAGTATCACCGATTGCACCCGGGTAGCTAACCCCACTCCCCCAAGGTCCTACGGTTTTGGCCGCCTTTTCCGCGGCCAAAACCGTAGGACCACCTACCCACCGACTAGCGCGGAAAACTGAATGGCCCTGGCTGTGATAATGGCATTTGACAAAAACGGTTTGTTCTGCTATAATATAAAACATAATTACCTCAATCATAAGGCGAACTTCCTGCCCTCTATGTTCAAGAGGCTTCATTGGTTTGGATATCTTCGCCGTTTGAGCGGATTTTGGAAGGGGGTGATCAGGCCTGATCAGGGAGAATTAGACGGAAAATGGCCGAAGGGGATTGGCCCTCCCGGCCGACAGTACAAGCTGTTGAGGCCACTTTCGTCCAGGTTCGATTTTGGCCATCTAGTTTTTAGCTGAGGAGGAGGCAAAAATGAAATCCCGTACAGTTCTCAGCACCCTGATGTTGGTCGTTTTAGCGACCAATCTACTCGTGGCGGGCTGCGCTCCCCCCACGCCAGCCTTTACCCCGCCCACCGATCCCATCGGCGTGGTCACCATCAAGCCCGGCGAACCGCTCCACATCGCCTACTGGTTCGTCGTCGCCGGGCCGGACGCCTCGTTGGGTACCGACACCAAGCGCGGCGTGGAGATCGCCATTGACGACAAGGGCGGCAAACTCCTAGGCTTCGACATCAAGCTGACCGGTGAAGACTCGGCCTGCAACGCCGAAGGTGGCACAGCCGCGGCGACTAAACTGGCTGCTGACCCGACCATCGTGGTGGCGATTGGGTCGAACTGCTCCAGTGAGGCCCGCCCTGGTGCGCCGATCCTGTGGAAGGCGGGGATCGCGACAGTCTCGCCGTCGAATACCGCGCCGTTCCTGACCGAGCCGGGGCGCGGGCCGGATTATGACGGCTATCTGCGCACGGCCCACAACGATAGGGTGCAGGGAGCGGTGGCGGCACGGTTCGCCTGGGAGGTCCTGAAACTTAAGACGGCGGCGACCATCCACGACGGCAGCCCCTATGCTGAAGCGCTGCAGGCGGTGTTCGCCGACAAGTTCAGGGAACTCGGCGGCACCGTCACGTCCCAGGAGGCCATTGCTCCTACCGACACGGATATGCGCCCAGTGTTGACCAGGATAGCCACAGCCAAGCCCGAGATCATCTACTACCCCATCTTCATCGCCGCCGGTGGGCACGTCACGCGCCAGGCGAAGGAGATCGCTGGCTTGGAGAAGACCATCCTGATGGGCGCTGACGGCATATTCTCGCCGGACTTCTACAAGGCAGCGGGAGAAGCGGCCATCGGGATGTATCACTCCAGCCCAGACTTCACCGCATTCGCTGCCGGCTATAAAGACTTCCTGGACAAGCACCAGGCGAAGTACGGCGAAAAGCCGCTGGCTCCCTTCCATGCCCACGCCTATGACGCAACAATGATGGCCTTTGCCGCCATCGAGAAAGTGGCGGTGAAGGGGCCGGATGGCACGCTGTACATTGGCCGCAAGGCGTTGCGGGACGCCCTGTATGCCACCAAAGACCACAAGGGCTTGACCGGGACCCTGACCTGCGATGCGTATGGCGACTGCGCAGACCCGAAGATCGGCGTCTACCAGACGACGGCGGACAACGTCACGAATCTGGTGATGCCGACCACGCCGATCTGGAAGCCGTACTAAGCCTTACCACAAGACACCCGGTTCATCGGGGAAACCGGGGTTCGCGGAACGGCCTGAGTGTTCGGATGAGCCGGGCACGCGTTGCGGCCCGGCTCATCCCCAATTTGAATCTCAGTACCCCGCAATTGGGTAGCTGCGCGGGCTCCCATGCCCGCGATTCGGCAGCGTGGGAGCCGCCCCTGCTGGGGATTTGCGGTCTACTGAGTCTCGATAGAGGTGAGATGACCTTATGTTGCGAAGATTCATGGAACGCGTGACACGCGTGACTGTGACCGATATCCTGATGTGGCTGATCGGCGGGGCGCTAGTGGCCTTGATTGTCGTCGGCTCCACAGCCACCCTAATTGCTGGTCGCTACACAGCCCGCCACTGGTTTGACTTTCTCATCTTTGGTTTGGCCCAGGGGAGCATCTACGCCCTCATCGCTCTGGGCTATACCATGGTCTATGGTGTCCTGCGGATGGTCAACTTCGCCCACAGCGAAGTCTTTATGAGCGGGCCCTACACCGCCTACTACGTCGCGGCGGCCCTGAACGCATCGGGTTTCCTCGACCGCCAGCCCATCCTCAGTTTGCTTATCGTTTTCCTGGTGGCGATGGCCACGTCAACCACAGTGGCGGTTCTTCTGGAGTTGATCGCCTACCGTCCCTTGCGGGCCGCGCCCCGCCTGGTTCCCCTCATCACCTCCATCGGGGCCTCCTTCTTCCTGCAGTACACCTTCCGCGGACTCTATGGCACCGGCTTCCAAGCTTACCCGATTGTAAATATACTGGAGGGTCAATGGATTATCGGGGAATTTCGGATTCTGAAGATTCAAGTAGCGGTGATCCTGGCCGCGGCGCTGTTAATGGCCGGGCTCTACACCTTTGTCCAGCGCACCCGTGTCGGCAAGGCGATTCGTGCCGTGTCGGAGGATACGGCGGTTGCCGCGTTGATGGGGGTTGACATTGACCGGATGATTGCCACCACGTTTATCATCGGTGGGATGTCGGCCGGCGCAGCGGGTGTGCTTTATGCTTTGATGTTTAAGCAGGTGCACTTTTCTATGGGTTTTATCCCAGGGGTCAAAGCCTTCACTGCGGCGGTGTTGGGCGGCATCGGCAATATCCCCGGGGCGATGCTGGGCGGGATTTCCCTCGGCCTCTTCGAATCGGTGGGGCCTAGCCTCTTCCTGGACGGCCTGGGCATCGTGGCGCCTTATCAATTGAAAGATGCCATTGCCTTTACCATGCTCGTGCTGGTGCTGATCTTCCGGCCGACCGGCATTCTGGGAGAGCGCCTGGCGGCGAAGAAAGCGTGATGCGTGAAACGTAATCGTTCGGGTTGTCATTCTGAGCTCCGCATGGCGCTGTCGCGCCACTCATTGTGCAAGAAACGGCCTTCAGCACTGTCATTCTGAGCGGAGCGTCCTCGCTTTGCAGACGAGGCATGAGACTCTTCGCTACGGCCTCGGCCCGAGGGCCTCAAGCCCGAAGGCTCAGAGTGACAGAATGCACATTGTGGGTGAGAGCGGAGCGAAGAATCTCCTTGTTTCTTAGTAGCGAAGCGAAGAATCTCATTCATGCAAAGCAGAGACCCTCCGCTCAGGGTGACATGCTGGGCTAAAGGCTTACAACGTAAGAGTGGACGATGAAGATGACAAAATCTCGCTTTGATTGGCAGCAAGCGGTAAAAAGCGGGCTCATTGGTGGCATAGTCGGGGTGCTCCTGGCGCTCATCGGGATGGTGGAAACCTTTGATCAGCGCCACATCGTCAGCGACGTCATCTCGATGGGCCAGACCCTGTTACTCCTGGTCGCAGTGTTCACCGGCTACCTGGCGGCGCGACGCACGAGCCGGCCTGGGACGCCTTGGGTTCTCGCCAATGGCCTGCTTGCCGGGCTGACGTTCGGAAGCCTGCTGGCGCTGCTGGTCATTGTGGGCAGCGTGGTCAATTTGCGCGCCGTGTTCATCAATGCCTCACCGACTCTCTTCAGGTTGCTGACGTTTGGTCAGGGGACAGGGACCGGCGTTCTCCTGCTCCTCGCTGGGGGAGCCCTCATTGGCGGCCTGGCGGGCCTGTTCTACCTATCACCCGGCCTCTTTCGCCGGGTAATGACTGCGGCGCTAGGCGGGGTGGTGATGGCGGGTGTACTGCAAGATTTGCTGCGTATTACCTTCGCCGCCTGGGGACCGCTGGCGATCATCAACCAGTGGCTTTTTACGGCGAAAGGGCTCACCATCCCTGGTGCCATATCGTTGTTCATTCTGATTGCCGCCATCGCTTACTTTTGGGCTCGAAGAGGGAGTGCGCTTCAAACTGGCCTGCGTCGCCTGCCACCCACAGGTCAGCGTGCCCTGCAGATAACCGGTCTTCTTCTTCCCATCCTTCTTCTGCTCACTCTGCCCCAGATCCTCGGCCTCTTCCTCAGCGAAGTGCTGACCATCATTGGGATGTATGTTCTCATGGGCCTGGGGCTGAATATTGTCGTTGGTTTCGCTGGCCTCCTGGACCTCGGCTACGTGGCTTTCTACGCCATCGGTGCGTATACCGTAGGGGTGCTGACCTCGCCGGAGTTGGGCTTCTTCCATCTGTCCTTCTGGGAGGCGCTCCCCGTGGCGATCCTCATGGGAGTGATGGCGGGCGTCCTCCTCGGTGTCCCTGTCCTCAAGATGCGTGGCGACTATCTGGCCATCGTGACCCTGGGCTTTGGCGAAATCATCCGCATCCTCGCCGGCTCTGACTTTCTGCGGCCGTGGCTGGGTGGGTCGCAAGGCATTGCGAAAATTCCCAAAGCGCTGGTCGGCGGCTTTGAGTTCGCTGGCCCGCAGCAGATTTACTATCTCATCCTTGCTGGCTGTTTACTCGCCGGCTTTGTCTCCTGGCGATTGAGGGATTCACGGCTGGGGCGGGCGTGGATGGCAATGCGGGAGGATGAGGACGTGGCCCAGGCGATGGGGATTGACTTGGTGAAGACCAAATTGCTGGCCTTCGCCACCGGTGCTGCCTTCTCTGCCCTGAGCGGCGCCATCTTTGCCAGCAAACTGAGCTGCGTCTATCCCTATAGCTTCAACATGATGATCTCGATCAATGCCCTCTGTCTGATCATTGTGGGCGGAATGGGGAGCATTCCTGGCGTGATTGTGGGGGCTATCGCCCTCCTCGGCCTGCCGGAACTGTTGCGCGAGTTCGCTGAGTACCGGCTGCTGGTGTACGGCGCGGCTTTGGTCTTCATGATGCTGACCCGGCCCGAAGGGCTTCTGCCTGAGGCCCGGCGCAAGCTGGAACTGCACGAAGCCGAGCCCGGCGTGACTGGTTCAGCGAGCGAATAGGAGGGAGCATGGCCATTCTCACCGCCAACCAGGTCACCAAGCGTTTCGGCGGTCTGGTGGCTGTCAACCATCTGGACTTGGAAGTCAAAGAGCAATCTATCCACAGCATTATCGGACCGAACGGGGCTGGTAAGACGACCTTTTTCAACTGTGTGACCGGTTTCCATAGGCACGAAGAGGGTACAATCCGCTTCCAGGGGGAGACTCTGGATGGCCGGTCGCCGGACCACATCACACACTTGGGGATCGGCCGCACCTACCAGAACATCCGGCTTTTCCAGAACATGACGGTCCTAGAGAATGTGCTGGTCGGACAGCACTCGCACCTCAAAGCAGGGTTGTTTGGCGCCATCTTCCGTACTGCTGCGGTTCAGCACGAGGAAGCCGAGGCGGTGGAAGAAGCCCGGCGGCTGCTCCACTTCGTCGGCCTGTCCGGCCGGGGTGACCTGCTGGCCAGGAACCTGCCCTATGGCGACCAGCGCCGGTTGGAGGTCGCCCGCGCTCTGGCCAGTAAACCTACCTTGCTTCTCCTGGATGAGCCGACGGCCGGCATGAACCCCAGTGAGACCCAGGAGATGATGACCTTCATCCGTCATCTACGGGGCGAACTGGGAATCACCATCCTGCTCATCGAGCACCAGATGCGGGTGGTGATGGGCATTTCCGAAGTAGTGACAGTACTGGACTACGGGATCAAGATCGCCGAGGGGACGCCGGCCGAGGTGCAACGCGATGAGAAGGTGATCGAGGCCTACCTGGGAAGAAGAGGGATATGGAAGGGTGTGCCCAAGAACTAAAGGCCACAAATCCAGGAGTGGACCCATGGCACTATTAGAGTTGAACAATGTTCATACTTACTATGGCAACATTCACGCCTTGAAGGGCATCTCCCTTTACGTGGACAAAGGGGAGATCGTGACCCTCATTGGGGCCAACGGAGCCGGGAAGACGACCACCCTCAACACTATCTGCGGGCTGCTCAGACCCAGGCAAGGGGACATCTACTTGGAAGGAGAGCCTCTCAACGACTTGCCCCCTCACAAGATCGTGATGAAGGGGGTCTCGCAGGCCCCTGAAGGACGCAAGATCTTTGGCCGGCTGACGGCCATGGAGAATCTGGAGATGGGGGCTTTTGCCCGCACCGACAAAGCGGGCATCGCCGAGGACCTGGAACGGGTCTTCGCTTTGTTCCCGGCGCTGAAGGAACGGCGGAACCAGATTGCCGGGACCCTCAGCGGCGGTGAGCAGCAAATGTTATGCACTGGCCGAGCATTGATGTCCAGGCCCAAAATCTTTTTGCTCGATGAGCCTTCTATGGGGTTGGCTCCCCTGCTGGTAGAGGCCATATTCGAGACCATTCAGAACATCAACCGCCAAGGCACGACCATTTTGCTGGTGGAGCAGAATGCCTCGATGGCCCTCACTGTTGCCCATCGGGGTTACGTGTTGGAGACGGGGCGCATCGTGCTGGAGGGGACGGCGGCGGAGCTACGGGAAAATCCTGAGGTCAAGGCTGCCTATTTGGGAGGATAAACAAGCGGTATTGCTTCGTCGCTTCGCTTCTCGCACTGGTCCTGAACCCAGCGAAAGGAGGTGTTCTACCCAACGAGACTTGCATCGCTTCATGGACATGGTTCATGGAGCAGGGGGTGGGGGCTCCGCTATCAGCGCACACGGCTTGAAAGGTTATTCCTTTCGTTCGGAAATATACAGCAAGGAGGAGAAAGCAAATGAAAGCCATGAGAATTTTGAGCCTGCTGCTTATGGCTGTTATGCTCTGTGGGGCGGTGGCTAGTTGCAAGCCAGCGCCTCCGCCGGCTGTGGCAACGCCGACACCGTGCCCGCCATGCCCAACGCCACTGCCTGAATTGCCGCTGACGGATCTAGGCGGGCGGGAGATCATCATCGCTGTGGAGAACGCCTACCCGCCCTTCAACATGCTCGACCCAGCAACCGGCGAGGGCATAGGGTACGATTACGACTTCTTCCGAGAGCTCTGCAAGAGGGCCAACTGCGTCCCCGTCTTCAAGGAGTTCGCCTGGGAAGGCATATTCGAGGCTTGCCAGGCTGGTGAGTTCGACATCTCCATGGACGGGATCACCCTCACCCTGGAACGGGCCAAGATCGTCACCTACTCCGACCCCATCATCGAGTACGGCATGGTGCTTATGGTGCGAGCCGACGAGGAGGAGATCAAGGACACGGAGACCCTCATAGCCCTCACCGATAAGCTGGTGGGCACGCAGTTAGGCACCACCAATGAGAAGAAGTCCATCGAGCTCGTGGGCGAGGCAAGGGTGAAAAGCTTCGATGACTTCCCCACGGCCGTCGAGGCTATGCTAGCCGGCGATGTGGATTGCATCCCCATTGACGAGGTCGCTGCCGTTGGTCACATGAAGGCCAACCCTGGCCAGCTGAAGATAGTGGGTGAGCGGCTGACGGCCGAGCTCCTGGCCTGCATCATGCCGCCGGATAGCGAGATCCAAGTGGCGGTCAACACGGCCATTGATGCCATGTGGGCCGATGGCACTATGGATGCCCTCTACAAGAAATGGCTTGTGGCCGAGTAGCAGGCTGATCTGACTTGCCACGGGCAGGTTGCTCAGAGGAAGCGTCTAGGGTTTGCGAGGTGCGCCGAGGCACCTCGCAAACCCTACTGTCTCCGTTGTGTCTTGGTGTGTGCCTTTGGAATGCTATGATCGTCTAGAGAAGAGGGGATGCACATTGGCGATAGCTGAAGAGATCGGAAAACCCCAATCCAGGCTGATCCCTTGGACGCGGAAATTGGAGGGTGTGCCTTGGTGGATGCTGATCTTGCTCCTTGTGGGCCTTTTCATCGTCTACTCCATCCATAGTTCCGAGATCTATCAGGACGCCTTCACCTTCCTCTTCGCCGGCCTGAAACTCACCATAGTGGTGACTTTGGTCTCTTTCAGCGTTTCCCTCATCTTGGGCCTGATCGCCGGTCTGGGGCGGGTGTCGAAGAATGTCGTATTCTATAACCTCTCCACCCTCTACGTCGAGGTGATCAGGGGGGTTCCCCTCCTGGTACAACTTCTCTACGTGGCCTTCGTTCTGGTGCCTCTGGGCGTTGACCTCCTCAATGTTATCGGCGGATTCATGTTGCAGCATGTTTCGTCGAGCCCCCTTCTCGGGATAGCCCATTCCTTCGCCAACCTAGACATCAAAGATGTGGACATGACAGTGAGAGCCATAGTCGGATTGGCCTTTGGATATGGGGCTTTCGAGGCTGAGGTCTTCCGAGGCGGTATCCAATCCATTGAGAGAGGGCAGATGGAGGCGGCGCGTTCGTTGGGCATGAGTTATTTCCAAGCCATGCGTTACATCATCCTTCCTCAGGCCATCAGAAGGATGTTGCCCCCTCTGGGCAATGACTTCATAGCCATGCTTAAGGATTCCTCCCTCATATCGGCCCTGGCGGTTAGGGAACTCACCCAATTGGGCAAACTACATCGGTCTCGCACCTTCCGCACTTTTGAGGCCTGGAATACGGTGGCTTTTCTCTACCTCATTATGACCCTAAGCCTATCGTTATTGGTAAGGCTCATGGAGAGGAGAATGGCCTTTGAAGAGTAGCATAGTTCAGCCGCTGCCCACGGATGACGACATCATCATAATTGACCATATTTACAAGAGTTTTGGAAAGACCAGAGCCCTGGTGGATGTCAGCCTGAGGGTGAAGAAGGGGGAGGTGTGCTTCATCTTCGGCCCCAGCGGTGGAGGGAAAAGCACCCTTCTCCGTTGCATCAATCACTTGGAGAAGCCCGATAGCGGCGCCATTATCGTGGACGGCATCCCCGTGACCGACGAGAAGACCAACATAGATAAAGTTCGCGCCGAGGTAGGGATGGTCTTCCAGTTGTTCAACCTCTTCCCCCATCTCACCGCTTTGGAGAACATCACCCTAGCCCAGCGGATTGTACGAAAGCGTCCTCCGGAAGAGGCGGAGCGCATCGCCCGGCAGCTTTTGGAACGGGTGGGGATACCGGAGAAGGCGGATTCCTACCCCGGGCAACTCTCAGGGGGTCAGAAGCAGCGGGTGGCCATCGCCCGAGCCCTGGCTATGAACCCCAAGATTATGATGTTCGACGAGCCCACTTCAGCCCTCGACCCGGAGATGATCAAAGAGGTGCTGGATGTGATGGTGGATCTGGCTGAGGAGGGGATGACCATGGTCGTCGTCTCCCACGAGATGGGCTTCGCTAAGGCGGCGGCCGAACGCATGGTCTTCCTCGATGCAGGGCGAATCATCGAAGAGGGGACCCCCGAAGAGCTCTTCGCCAACCCGAAAAAGGAGAGGACGAAGCAATTCTTGAGCCAGATACTCTACTAACAATGCGACCGGCCCAGAAGGATGTCTTGTTGGTCAGTTTTCAAGCCTAACGCCGGGCTTTCAGCCCGGTTTATCTTTATACAAAGGCACCGGAGGAGGGCTTCGCCGTGAGCTCAGCCCGAAGGGTCATGTTTGGACTTAGGGACATCTTAGCCGCCCGACGGAATTTAGACGGTTTGATCAGAAGGACGCCCCTGCAGTACTCCTTCCTCCTCAGCCAGAGGGTGGGGAGCGACATCTATTTGAAGTTGGAGAACTTACAGCAGACAGGCGCCTTCAAGGTGCGTGGGGCCATTAGCAAGATGGTGAGCCTATCTGCTGAGGAGAGGGCCAAAGGGGTAGTGGCAGCCTCGTCGGGGAACTTTGCCTTAGGGGTGGGCTATGCGGCGCGGGCCTTGGGCGGGTTGCCGACAAGCATTTTTGTGCCGGTAAATACCCCACTCTCCAAGGTGAACAAGCTCAAGGAATTCAACGTCGAGGTCTTCCTCCGTGGCGAAAACTACGAGGAGGCCTATCATGTATCCAAAGAGTTCCAGCGTGAGCACGATCTAACATACCTTCACCCTTACGATGACCCCCTGGTCATCGCCGGCCAGGGGACCATAGGCTTGGAGATAATGGAGGATCTGCCTGAGGCCGAGGCCATAATTGTGCCCATCGGGGGTGGGGGGCTCATCGCTGGGATCGCTGTGGCGGCAAAGGCCGTGAACCCCAGGGTGAGGGTCATTGGCGTGCAGCCCGAGGCCTCACCAGCGGCCTATCTATCCCTCAAGGAGGGACGCTGTTATGAGAGGTACGAAGCCGGCCCCACCATTTGTGAGGGCTTAGCCGGGGGCTTCGGCATCGTGCCCTTCCAGATCGCCAGGGACCTCATTGACGAGGTGGTTATCGTCAGCGAGGAGGAGATCTACGAGGCCATTTATACCCTGTTGGACCTGACCCAGTGGGTGGTGGAGGGCTCCGGGGCAGTGGGCACCGCCGCCCTGCTCTCGGGGAAGGCCAAGCTGGAGGGGAGGAAAGTTGTTGTCGTGTTGTCAGGTCAGAACATCGACATCGATGTGCTGTCCAGGATTATTAAGGAGGTGAGAGGTTGTTGAGGTAGCATTCAGGGCTTTGACCTCTATGCTATAATCTTAAATAGCTGGCTGGGGAGGAGTGAAAGCGAGAACCGGGGCCCGAATGGCCCCGTTTTTCATTGCATTGGCGCCTGACGTGATAAATCCTTGACAGGGTTCAGGAGACATGCTACAATCGAATTAAAAATTATCTACCATCGCCTAAAGTGGACGCACAATGCAATGATAAAGACTATGACTAGCTATGATCTTTGTATTGCATGGAACTGGGAGTACGACGCTGACTTTATTATGCTGCTTGATATGGCCTGCCGGTCGCACGGGCTATCGCTGCTGCAAATTACCCCTGATAACCTTGCGGACATGCTGCAGTTCCTCGTCAATAATCAGATTGCCTTCCGGGCTTTTTTCGACCGGGCCTCTGAGGCCGATGTGCGTTTTATTCCCCTCGTCCAATGGGCCCGCGATCACGCCCGTTATCGCATCAACCCTTACGAACAAGCGTCCTATACCTGGGATAAGGCCATTATGCATCCGACCTTCGTCAGTGCTGGCCTGCACACACCCTACACTATCATCCTCCCGTCCTATGAGGAACAACCCGTCCTCCTGCCAATGGACCTGAGCCCGCTGGGCGATAGCTTCACCATCAAACCCGCGCACGGCGGTGGCGGCGAGGGAGTGATCGTAGAAACCACCTCGCTGAGCCAGGTGCTTGCCGCCCGGCAAGAACACCCCACTGATAAGTACCTGTTGCAGGCCCATATCGTTCCGGCTCAGCTTGACTCCCGGCCGGCATGGTTTCGGGTCATCTATTGCTCAGGGCAGGTTTACCCATGCTGGTGGGACCCCCGCACCCACCTCTATACCCCCGTCACCTTTGCCGAAGAAAGCCACTATCGCCTTACTCCGTTGCGCAGCATAACCGCTTCGGTCGCCCGCATCTGCGGGCTCGACCTGTTCTCTACCGAGATCGCCTTCACCCCTGATGGCCTTTTCGTCGTTGTAGATTACGTCAATGATCTGATTGATCTACGCCTGCAATCGAAAGCCTGGGATGGCGTCCCAGATGAGATTGTGCGTGGTATTGCTGAACGTCTGGCTGCGCTTGTGGCGGCCTATTGCCCCTTCACCAGGCTGTAAGGATGGTGCATCCCCTTGATCCATCCGGTGAGTTTTTGGTATCCGGGGCCTAAGCAAGGGGCAATGGGCGGGGCGACGGCATATGACGCTGTATGCACATCGCTGCGTTGAATGCCCTCCCTTTTCGAGGCGAGAGTGGACGCATAAGAAGGTGCGGCAGCGTAGCAGCCATGTGTGCTCAAGAAGCAAACGATTGAAAGGGGGAGGCTATGAAATTGCGCTTGCTCTCGAAAGCGGACGTCCAAAGGGCTGTCCCCATGCGGGAGGCCATCGAAATTGTGAAGGGCGCCTTCGCCCAGCTCTCGGCAGGGAGGGCAGTGGTCCCCCTGCGCACCCAGCTCCCCGTGGATAGGCACCAGGGGGTGGCACTCTTCATGCCTGCCTACCTCTCGGAGAGCGATGACCTAGCCGTGAAGATCGTCTCTGTCTTCCCTCGTAACCTCGACCGGGGCCTGCCTACCATCTTCGCCCTGGTGGTGGTCGTGGAGGCCTCCACCGGCCGGCCCCTGGCCGCGATGGACGGTACGTATCTCACCGCCCTGCGCACCGGGGCGGCCTCGGGTGCGGCCACCGACCTCCTGGCTCGCCAGAATGCTTACGTAGCAGCCATCTTCGGCGCGGGGACCCAGGGGCGGACGCAGCTCCTGGCTGTCTGCAAGGTGCGCGACATCCAACGGGTCTGGGTCTACGATGTTAACCCCGAGGCGTCAGAAAGATACGTCCAAGAGATGAAGGGGCAGGGGCGAATTCCCGACGACCTCAGGGTCGCCTCCTCTCCTGCCCAGGCCGTGCGCGAGGCGGACGTCATCTGCACGGCCACCACCGCCAAGACGCCGGTCTTCGCTGATGCCGACCTCAAGGCCGGCGTTCACATCAACGGCATCGGCTCCTTCACCCCGGAGATGCAAGAGGTCCCTGAGGAGACGGTCAGAAGGGCCAAGGTGATAGTGTGTTCACGGAGGGGCTGCTTGGCCGAAGCTGGGGACCTAATCATTCCCTTGCGTAAGGGATTGATCGCCGAGGAGCACATCTATGCCGAGCTAGGAGAGATCGCCGCTGGGGCCAAGCCTGGGCGCGAAAGCGAGGAGGAGATAACCTTCTTCAAATCGGTGGGCAATGCCGTGCAGGACGTCTCGGTAGCCCGCCGCGTCCTGCGGGAAGCGGAAAGGATAGGCCTGGGGACGGAAGTCGAGATATAATTCCCTCTGCCGGGGGAGCATATAAGCTAGTTTTCGGTGCGGAACACGTAGCGGCGGGCGGCTCTGCCCGCTTATAGGCCACACAGCGGTCGGCTGCTACGTTTCGCACCAACAACAAGCTAAGCTGAGCCTCTTACAAAGGGGAAAGAGGTGATGGATATGATTGATAAGGCAGATGTGGTCATCATCGGCGGCGGGGTGGTGGGCACCAGCACCGCCTACCACCTGGCCAAGCGGGGCTACAGGGACGTGGTGGTCTTGGAGAAGGACCTCCTCGCCTCAGGCTCCACCGGCAAGTGTGCGGGCGGGATAAGGCAGCAGTTCTCCAGCGAGAGCAACATCAAGATTTCCATGGAGAGCGTCCGCTTCTTCGAACGCTTTCCTGAGGAGATGGAGGCGGAGATAGATTTCCGTCAGCATGGCTATCTCTTCCTGGCCACCACCGAAGCGGACTGGGAGGATTTCCAGGCCAACGTCTCCCTCCAGAGGAGCCTGGGACTGGAGGTAAACCTGCTCTCCCCCGCCGAGATAAGGGAGATAGCACCTTATCTCTGCCTTGACGATGTCATCGGCGGCACCTTCTGCCCCACTGATGGCTATGCCGATCCTCACAGTGTAGCTATGGGATTCGCCAAGGAGGCGCGGCGGCTGGGGGCCAGGATCTACGAGAGGACTGAGGCCTTGGGCATAAAGACGAGGGGCGGGAAGGTGGAGGGGGTGGTGACCGACAAGGGCGAGATCGCCACGCCCGTGGTGGTCAACGCCGCAGGGCCGTGGGCGGCCCAGGTGGGGCAGATGGCTGGCGTGGAGCTGCCCGTCAAGCCCTACCGACGCCAGGTGTTCGTCACCGCCCCCTTCGCGGAACTGCCTGAGCGGTTGCCCATGGTCATTGACTTCGCCCCCAGCTTCTACTTCCGGAGGGAGGGGCCGGGGATACTGATGGGGATGTCCGATAAGGAGGAACCATCCAGCTTCAATATTAACGTGGACTGGGGCTTCCTGACCAGGGTGGTGGAGAGGGCGGTGTACCGCGCGCCGGTGCTGGAGAAGGCGGGGTTCATGGATGGCTGGGCCGGGCTCTACGAGGTTACTCCTGACGACAACCCCATCATCGGCGGGGATATGGGTGGGGTGGAGGGTATCTATTGCGCCGTGGGTTTCAGCGGCCATGGCTTCATGCAGTCGCCAGCCGTGGGCCGCATCCTGGCCGATCTGATCACCGGCAGCGAAGTCGGCGTTGACCTCCGCCCCTTCGCCCTGGAGAGGTTCGAGGCAGGGGTGGTCGAAGGGGAGAGGCGGGTCATATGACGAATTGTCTCCCCGAAAAGGAGGCTGGGGAGACAATTCGTCATCTAGCTCTTGATGGGCGCCCCATGGCCGGCGAGGGCATTCCCCAGAGATCGCCGAGGACGGCGAGGAGGTCTTCCGCTCAATTGGAACGGAGATGGGCGCTGCGATGCGGCGAAGCATAGCGTTATGGGCCATAACCCTGGGAGCGATCGGCATGGTGGCTGCAGTGCTCCTATGGAGCAGTGTCGCCAGCACCATGACCGCCAAGCCAACCTCGATGGCCGTTGCCCCTAAGGGGGACATGGCCTTCGTCCCCGCCGGGGAGTTCATCATGGGCAGCAATGATGGGCGTGAGGATGAGAAGCCGGCAAGGAGGGTCTACCTCGACGCCTTTTACATAGATAAGTACGAGGTGACCAATGCGGAGTACGTCGAGTTCCTGAACGCCATAGGAAGCCACGTGGGGAGGTGCGAAAATCACGATTGCATAGACACGAAGGACGATGATCCTGATAGCCACATCCTCTACGAAGGGGGCCGATATGTGGTGGAGAGGGGCTACGAAAACCACCCGGCCATAAAGGTGAGCTGGTATGGGGCGAAGGCCTACTGTGAGCACTATGGCAAGCGTTTGCCCACCGAGGCGGAGTGGGAGAAAGCAGCGCGGGGGACTGAGGGGCTTGTATATCCTTGGGGCAATGAATTCGATCCCCACAGGTTGAATTCGGATTGCCGTGTCGGCGACACGACACTTGTGGGCAGTTACCCAGGGGGAGCCAGCCCCTACGGGGCCTATGACATGGCGGGCAACGTTTGGGAGTGGGTGGAGGATTGGTACCAGGCCTACCCGGGCAGCGGCTGCCAATCCGACTTTTTTTTCGGCCGGAAATACAAGGTAGTGCGGGGCGGCTCGTGGAACCACCCCGGAAGCGATGCCCGTTGCGCCTGCCGCGACATCGCTCACCCAGCCCGCCGCCTCCGCGTGGTCGGCTTCCGCTGTGCGGCAGCGGATATAAGAGCGGATTAACGGATGGGCGAAGGGGTATGCGGCCGCCAACATCATCACGCGATTTCCTCAGAAGTAGACTTGCAATTTCTCGAATTTTGGTATATCATTGAAGCGCCCGTTTCTCCAAACGAAAACTCTTTCCGTCTTCTGACGGGGTTTTGCATTCCCTTCACTTAGAGCCTATCCTAAAAGTCGGTTCTGTGGTAGAATGGTGACATGAGCGATGAAACAGATTCCAAGAAGAAACCAGCACCGACCATTTGGCGTGTTCCCGATGACC
>Ga0315314_1001529_pt1 | contig 20805 bp, 18 predicted proteins | sample TDP9_MG_FD_203631 | JGI IMG/M metagenome (GOLD analysis project Ga0315314, IMG submission 203631) | Freshwater sediment microbial communities from Lake Towuti, South Sulawesi, Indonesia - TDP9 | ecosystem: Environmental > Aquatic > Freshwater > Lake > Sediment | place: Indonesia: South Sulawesi... | reverse complement strand
CTCAACCGGGCGTAATCCTCAGGGGAGATGCCGCTGGCGAAGAGGTTGTTATCGTAGCTGGGGAGGGATGCCAGGGCCAACGCCTCGCCGCTCTGGGGGTTCATGGCGATGGCCACGCCGGATTCGGAGCCCGCCCCCTCCATCCCCTTGCGGAGCGCGGCTTCCACAGCACCCTGCAGATCCAGGTCAATGGTCAATATGAGGTTGTTGCCGGGCTTCGGCTCAAGGGGATGGCCCAGCGTCCTGACCTCACGGCCGGCCGCGTCAACCTCGATGTGCTTCCGCCCCTTTGTGCCGTGGAGCTGGTCCTCAAAGGCGAGCTCCACCCCGGTGAGCCCCACCTTGTCGTTCGGGTCGTATCCGCGCTCGATGTAATCCTCGACCTGTTCCTGAGGGATGTAGCCCACATAGCCGATCAGGTGAGCGGTCAGGGGGCCTGTAGTGTACTGGCGTATAGGTTCGATCTCGACCTTAACCCCCGGCAGATCCAGGTGCTCCTCTTCGATAATAAAGGCGATCTCGCGGGGGACATTTGTCTTGATGGGAACCGGAGAGAAGGGCGTTTCCCGCCCCCCCTTGACCATCTCCGCGATCCCCGGCCGGGGGTTATTTTCACTGTTGATGGGAAGGTCCAGCAAAGTTGATAGGCGCGCGAAGACGTCCCCTTCCCTCTCTGCGGGCAAGTCGGCAGGCACAATGGAGACGGTGAAGCTGGGTATGTTCTGAACCAGGATCGTGCCCTTGCGGTCGTAGATGACGCCTCGCAACGCCCTGGTCGCTACCAGGCGGAAGCGGTTGCGATCCGCCCTCGATCGATACTCCTCACCTTCGATGAACTGTAGCTGCCAGAGGCGGGCGGTGAGCAGCGCGAAGGCAAGGACGATAATGACTCTGAAGATCGCAAATTTCGCCTTAGGGATCGGTGTTTCCATCCGGACCTCGACTTAGGGATTGAGGCTTCAGATCGGCGTTCTTACAATTTATACCTTCTCTCATATGATTCGGAGAGACATTTCGTTATTTTCGGAGAGAGTTTTCGTTCTACCAGCTTATCTCCTCCCGACCGGTCCTGTGGTGCAGCCAGCGCATCGGCCTATAGACGAATGGCATCAGAAGCGTGTTCAGGAGGGCAGTTGGCAGGATGACCCTGATGAGGCCATCTATCCAAGCTATGGGCCAGCCCATGGCCTGCAACAAGATGAGGAAGATGAGGTTGTAGGCGATGGTGGCGAAGAAGATTGTAGCTAAGGGGAGGGCAATATTGGTGCGGAAGACGTTCATCTCCCCCATGCCCGTTAGGAAGCTGACCAGGGCCATGGCTATGGTGGACACGCCGAAGGGGGCGCCGGAGAGGAGGTCCAAGAGGATTCCACCGATGAGCCCCCAGACGACCCCTTCCTCCGCCCCGCGCAGGAGGTTCCAGGAGACGACCGCCAAAAGCACCAAATCGGGCTTTATTCCTCCCAAGGAAAGGTGCGGTATGAGCGTCGCTTGGATGATGGCCGTGCCCGTCAAAAATAGGATGGTGGCATAGGGGTTTATGGCAGATCACCTACCTTGCGAACTCTCTCCCCCGCTTTGCACGTAAGTTCTTTGCCCACTCACTGGGGAGAGAGTTCGCAACCTTCTCAATCCGTCGGCCTGAAGCCCTTGATGACCATAACCATCTCCAGCCGACTGAAGTCCACCGCCGGCCTGACCTCCACCTCCTGGAACATCTCGATGTCCTGTTGCTTGACCGCAGTTACCTGGCCGATGACCAGCCTCTTAGGGAAGTTGCCGCCCAGCCCGGAGGTGAGGACCATGTCGCCGACGTTGACCCTCTCCCCCTGCTGGATGTAGCGCATCACTAGCCTGCCCCCGATCCCCCCCTGCACCACCCCTGTGGCCCGTGAGCTTTGAATAAGGGCATTGACCGAGCTGCTGGCATCGGTGATGAGGAGCACCTTGGCCGAATGGGAGTAGACCTCGCTGATCCGACCCACCAGGCCCGCGGCGGTGACCACGGGCATCCCCTCGGCCGCCCCATCCTCAGCCCCCCGATCGATGATGAGGTAGTGCAGGAAGCCGCTGGGGTCCTGGCCGACAACCTCCGCCGCCAGGAGCTTGTAGCTGGGATTGGCCTGCTTGAAATCAAGCTGCTGGCGCAGGGTCACATTCTCTATCTCAGCCTCCCGCAGGCGCACGTTTTCGGACATCAGCCTATCCACCAGCTCTTGAAGCTCCCTGTTCCTTGCCTCCAGGCTCCCCCATTCGCGCGCCGCTTGAAGGAGGCCGCTTCCCTGCTTGATGAGATGACCGATGGCCCGCTGCAGCGGGGTGATAGGGCGGAGGGCCACATCCTCCACAGGCTGCAGCCGATGGGTCTGATCCAAGACGAAGCCTCCTATGCTCACTATGGCCAGGAGGAAAAGGGCTAGGGATCTGCTTCGATTCACGGCCTACTCCTACTTCAGCTCACCCCGTTGGGTGCTGGTCAACACCTTATGCAGCGTCTCCAATTCCTCCAGCACCTTGCCCGCCCCATACACGACGCAGTTCATAGGGTCCTCGGCCACGTAGACGCGCATCTTGACCTCCTCGGAGAGCCTCTCCGCCAGGCCCAGGAGGAGCGCCCCCCCACCGACCAGGACTATCCCCTGTTCCATCAGGTCAGAGACCAGCTCCGGAGGCGTTTCGTCGATGACGCCCCTCACAGTCTCAATGATGATGCTGAGCGGTTCGGACAGGGCCTCTCGGATCTCCACGCTGCTCACCTCGATGGCCTCCGGCAGGCCGGTGATGAGGTTGCGGCCGCGCAGGGTCATAGTCAACTCCTCATCCAAGGGGTAAGCCGAGCCGACGGTGATCTTCACCTTCTCGGCCATCTGATCACCGATGAGGAGGTTGTACTTCTGGCGGGCGTACTGGATTATCCCCTCATCCATCTCGTCGCCGGCCACGCGGATGGAGCGGCCGGCGACGATGCCCTCCAATGCGAGGACAGCCACCTCCGTGGTGCCCCCTCCGATGTTTACGAGCATGCTTCCCATCGCTTCGGTGATGGGCAACCTCGCCCCGATGGCGGCAGCCATGGGCTGCTCGATGAGGAAGGCCTCGCGGGCGCCGGCGTTGATGGAGGCATCGTGCACCGCCCTCTTCTCCACCTCGGTCACCCCGCTGGGGATGCCGACGACGACCCGCGGCCTGGGGATGGGCATGAAAAGCTGATCGTGCACCTTGTTAATAAAGTAATGGAGCATCCTCTCGGTGATGTCGAAGTCGGAGATGACGCCGTCCCGCAGGGGGCGGATGGCGACGATGTTGGCCGGGGTGCGGCCCACCATCTGCTTCGCCTCGGAGCCTATGGCCAGGACCTTCTTGGATCTCTTCTCGATGGCCACTACCGAGGGCTCGTTGATGACCAGGCCTTGGCCGCGCACCAGCACCCGGACATTGGCCGTGCCCAGGTCTATGCTGATGTCACGGGAGAACAGGCCCAAAATGGCGTTTAGGGGACTGAACACGTGACCCCTCCTCTCTTTTAGGTCTCTTCGCCCTCTGGGGCTTCCTCAACCTCCTCCCTCACCTTCCTGGGTTTGGGAACAACCTCCACCTCCGGGACCTCCGCTACCTCCTCCACCCTCTCCTCCTCCAGTGGCAGGACTTTGACTATCAGCTCCTCGGGATCGGTCACGATCTCGATGTTGGGGCCTACTTTCAGATCCCTTACGTGGAGGGCCTGATCGATCTCTTCCAAGCCCATGAGGTCAACCTCGATGGATTGGATCAGATCGCCGGGGAGGCATTCGATCTCGACGGATTCGAGGCCATGGAAGAGGATACCCTCCCCCCTCTCCACAATGGGCGACTCCCCCATGAACACCAGGGGAACCTCCGTCGTCACCTTCTCCCCCATTTTCACCTCATAGAAATCCGCATGGAGGAGGGCATGGGTGATGGGGTCCCGCTGTATCTCCCGTGCCAGGGTCATCCGCAGCTTTCGCGCCCCTCCAACCCTCAAGGCAATCAGCCTGGTGCCTCCAGCCTGGGTTAGGGCTCGCCGCAGTGCCCTCTCCTCGGCCTCGAGGGGGAGGGGCTCTATCCCATGGCCATAAAGGATGGCGGGGATCAGTCCCCTTCGCCGCAGTTGTTTCACCTTTTTGCCGAGGATCTCCCTTTTGTTTGCCTTTAATTGGATCTCTTCCATCTCTTCCCTCAGTTTAGCAGAATCCTGAATTGTGCTTCTATTGTAATGCACTTTTGCCTTTTCGTCAAGCGATGTCTTTGTGGGCCTGCGCGGCAGGTCGGGGGGCGTGGGGGTGTCCCCCCATCTTTCTCCTTTCCCTCCCCCGAGGTGGGACACTTCGTGCTGAGCACCCTTCGGGCTGAGCCTCAGGGCGAAGGCTCAGTGCGAAGCATCGGCCCATCGGCCCTGCTCTCAGGAAGAGAAAAGTGGGATTGAGGGGATACCCCCCAAACCCTTCGGGCTGAGCCCCTCAGGGCGAAGCCTCCCCAGACCTCGCTGCGCAAGTCCTTTGTCGCAGGGGATGCTCGAAATGCCGACCGGCGATGACGAATTGTCTCCCCGAAAAGGGGAAGGTTGCAAACTCTCTCCCCTTGCAAGTTGTCTCCCCATTAGCGCAGAAAGCATTCAGGCGCAAAGGGGGAGACAACTTGCAACCACAAGCGCACAAAGAGTTTATACACAAGGCGGGGAGAGAGTTTGCAAGGAGCAACTTATAGCCAGAGTCGGGGAGACAATTCGTCAGTTGTCGCTAAGATTGATTTGTGGTAAGATAGGCCAAGGAGGGAAAAGCAGTTGCCCATAGCTCGCCTCGCCCCTTCTAGGGGCAGCAACCGATATTTTGTCGCTTTGCGAATACTCCTCTGTGCTTCTTGCTTGGCGATCCTCACCCTCATTGTCTCCCACATGGTCCTCGATCACCGTCAGCGCCACCGCGGGGTCGTCTACGGGCCCCCACAAAAGATACCTCTGGCCTCCGTCGAACCCTTCGGTGTCAACGCCTCCCTGGAACAGTACGAAAGCGAGGAGGAGCTGCGACGCGCCCTGACCATGATCAAGGGCTGCGGTTTCCGCTGGGTGAGGCAACATTTCCCCTGGGCCGAGATCGAGCCCCGACGGGGGGAGTACCGTTGGGAGAGGTGGGATGGGATCGTCGCCCTCTGCAAAGAGTATGGCCTCCTCATTATCGCCGTGTTGGACACCTCGCCGCCTTGGGCCCGCGGCAAGGAGGATGCAGGGAACAGGTTCGCCCCACCGTGCGACTTCGCCGACTACGGGCGCTTCGTCGAGGCCTTCGTCGCCCGCTATCGAGACCAGATCGCCTATTACCAGCTCTGGGATGAGCCTAACATCCATCCCCATTGGGGCGACCGCTTCGTAGACCCGGCGGGTTACGTCGAGCTCCTGAAGGCCGGGTACTCGGCCGCCAAGCGGAGCGACCTCGACGCCCTGATCCTAAGCGCGGGGCTGGCCCCCAACGTCGAGGGGGGTGGTTTCAACATGAGCGACCTCCTCTTCCTGCAAGGGATGTATGACGCCGGAGCCAAAGGCTATTTCGACATCCTGGCCGCCAAGCCCTATGGCCTCTGGACGGGGCCTGAGGATCGGCGCGTATCTCCCAAAGTTACGAACTTCTCGCGCATCGTCCTCCTCCGCGAGATGATGGTAAGGAACGGCGATGGAGGAAAGGCGATATGGGCTGTGGAGTTCGGCTGGAACTCCCTTCCTCCTGACTGGCGCGGGCGCCCCTCCCCCTGGGGGAGCGATTCGGAGGCGAAACAGGTCCAACGCACCATCGAAGCCATTCAACGGGCACAGGACGAGTGGCCCTGGTTGGGCGTGATGTGCCTGCAGCACTTCCAACCGGCCGCCCCGCCCGACGATCCTATCTGGGGCTTTGCTATGGTCAGTGAGGGCTTCGCGCCACGCCTCATCTACACGGCGATGCAGCGCCTGGCCACGCCCCCCCTGGTGGCCTATATCGGCCATTACCCGGCTGATGCTTGGGCGACCGATTACCAGGGCTCGTGGAGGCATAGCGCGGGGACAATGGCCGGCCGGGCAGGCGATAGCCTCACCCTGCGCTTCAAGGGCACAAGATTTGACTTGATCATCTTGAGGGACCGATTCTCAGGCACAATGCGTGTGGCCATCGATGGCAATGAAGTATCGCTGCTCGATCTCCAAAGTCCAGTCCCAACACAGATGACCATCACCCTGGCCAAAGGGCTCCCCGATACCGAGCACGTGGCTCACCTGACCGTCGGCGAGGGAGAAGCGACCATCGGTGGCATCATCATCGCTCGAGAGGTGAGCTTCGCCGGATATTACGCTGCCTTGGGGCTCCTCTTGGGAAGCATCCTCTTTGTCTCCTGGCAACTGAGCCGCCTCCTTTGCTCCCTGCCCTGGCTTGCCTGGTGGCATGCCCTGGCCCAAGGCTACCAGGGGTTGAAGGGTTGGCAGCAGATAACCCTTATGGCCCTGGCAGTGGGGCTCTATTATCTCCCTCCCTGGCTGGGATTGAGCCTTGTGGGCTTATCCCTCCTCTTCGCCATGATTTGCCTGCGCCTCGATCTCGGTCTAACCTTTGTTGTCTTCTCCATCCCCTTCTTCCTTTACCCCAAGCGGATCGGCCCCAAGGCCTTCTCCCTTGTCGAGGTGCTGACCCTTCTCTGCTTTGCGGCCTGGCTTTTGCTGGAATCTAGAAGCTGGAAGCTGGAGATTAGAGGCCTAGCATCTAAGATAAAACATCTAGCTTCCAACTTCCGACATCGAGATTTTGATCTCCCCTTGCTTTTCTTCCTCCTCATCAGCCTCTTCTCTTTAGCCGTCTCTGAGAACCTTGTCGTCAGCCTTCGGGAGCTGCGCGTGGTCATAATCGAGCCGATCATCTTCTACTTCCTGCTGCGCAGCGTCGCCCTGGCCAAGAAGGGCCTCCTGCGCCTGATCAATGCCCTGATCCTAGCGGGCCTGTTGATCTCCCTCTTCGGGCTTTATCAATACCTCTTCACCGACGATGTCATCGTCGCTGAGGGGGTGCGCCGCATCCGGGGCGTCTATGCTTCGCCCAACAACCTCAGCCTCTTCCTAGGGCGCGTCGTGCCCATCTCAGTGACGATTGCCCTCTTCGGGGTTTCCGGCCGTCGGCGGCTTTTTTATGGCTTGGCCAGCACACCCATGCTGCTTTGCCTCTACCTAACCTATTCCCGCGGCGCTTGGCTATTGGGAATGCCGGCAGCCTTCCTCTTCATCGGCTTCATGCGGGGCCGAAGGACGCTGCTCGTCTCTTTAGCCGTCATCGCTGCCGCGTTGTTGGTGCTATTGCCCCTTTTCAAGGTCGAACGGATCGCCTCCGTCCTCGATTTTCAGCATGGCACCACCTTCTTGCGCCTCAAGCTCTGGCAGGCGACGATCAACATGATCCGCGATAACCCCATCTTCGGCGTGGGCTTGGACAACTTCTTATATCAATACCCCAAATACATGCTGCCCGAGGCATGGCAGGAGCCGAACCTATCCCATCCCCACAACATCATAATGGATTACTGGACCCGGTTGGGCATCCTTGGGGTAGTTGCCATCCTCTGGCTGGAGGCCGTCTTCTTCAAGAGGGGACTGCGTCTCTACCGCCATCTTGATGACCGGGCACTGCAGGCGCTGACCTTGGGGCTTATGGCCAGCATGGTTGATTTCCTGGCCCATGGGCTCATTGACACCTCATACTTCTTAGTGGATCTAGCCTTCGTCTTCACGCTAACGATGGGGCTGGTGAGCAAAACTGAGAGAATGATGTTCGTTGACACCTAGCGCCCTCTCTGATATACTTAATCCAGCGCGTAAGCAAAGGGGCTAGCGATGAGGATTTTGATCACCGGTGGGGCAGGCTTCCTCGGCTCGCACCTCTGCGACCTATTCCTGGCCGAGGGGCATCAGGTCATCGCCATGGACAACCTGATCACAGGAGACATCGGGAACATCGTCCACCTGGCGGGCAACGAGAATTTCCGCTTCATCAAGCACGATGTGACGGAGTATATCTACATAGAAGGCGAACTGGACGCCATCCTCCACTTCGCCTCGCCAGCCAGCCCCATTGATTATCTGCAATACCCCATCCAGACCCTCAAGGTGGGGGCCTTAGGCACCCATAAGGCCTTAGGGTTAGCTCGGGCCAAGGGCGCCCGTTTTCTACTGGCCTCCACCTCGGAGGTCTACGGCGATCCCCTGCTGCACCCCCAAAGGGAAGACTACTGGGGAAACGTCAACCCCATCGGCCCCCGGGGGGTCTACGACGAGGCCAAGCGCTTCGCCGAGGCCATGACCTTGGCCTATCATCGCTATCATGGGGTGGATACGCGGATCGCCAGGGTGTTTAACACCTACGGCCCGCGTATGCGATTGGACGATGGACGCGTCGTACCCAACTTCATCGGCCAGGCCCTGCGCGGCGAGCCCTTGACCGTCTACGGCGACGGATCGCAGAGCCGTTCATTCTGCTATGTCGGCGACCTCATAGATGGCGTTTACAAGCTGCTCCTCTCCAATGTGGTCGAGCCGGTTAACCTCGGCAATCCCAGGGAGATGACCATCCTGGAGGTTGCCCATAAGGTCAACGAGATCACAGGCAACTCGGCTGGAATCGTCTACAAGCCCTTGCCTCGCGACGACCCGAAGCGCCGCTGTCCCGACATCAGCAGGGCCAGGCAGCTCTTCGGCTGGGAGCCCAAGGTGGGCCTCGAGGAGGGGCTGCAAAAGACGATCGAGTGGTTTAAGCAACGGGCCTAAGGTGAAGGATAGGGCCAAGATAAAAGTTTGGGTCGATTCGAGAGGTTAGATGGCTCAGGCAATGTCATGGGTTTAGCCATCTTCAATTTCACTAAAAAGGGAAGCGGTTTAACCTGCGCACCGCTGATAAGCATCAACACGGATAGCTAAGCCAATGATTCGAAGATTGGATAAGGGCTGGTTCCTTGGCCTTATGAGCTTTGACTGGGATGGCCTCCTTGCAAAGGGGGCCATACTTTGCCTCGTAGCGATGGCTGGCTTGGCCATCGCCTTCCTGCCCCTGACCATAGCCTCAGCCCTCGTCTTGGGGAGCGCCGTCCTCTTGGCTACCGTGATTCGCCCCCAATATGGCCTCTACCTCCTGATCTTCTCCATACCCTTCGCATCCATAAGGGAGCTCCAGATCGGCCCTGTCACTGTAGGCGCTACGGAGGCCCTGGTAGTCCTGGTGCTCTGCGCCTGGCTGGCGAAGATGATCGCCGCCCGCAAGATAAAAGTCGCTCAGCCACCGCTTTCCCCGCCCCTGCTCCTTTTCCTTGGCACCGCTCTCCTCTCGCTGACGGTTACCCTCTCCCTGGCCATGAGCCTGAAGGAGATCCTGAAGTGGCTGTCGCTGTTGGGCATCTACCTCTTCGTGGCCAACACCGTTGATGAGCGGCAGGCCAAGCTTATCGTCGTTCTGATCCTTATGGCCGGCATCTCCCAGGCCCTGCTGGGCTTCTATCAGTTCTTCGGCCGCGTCGGCCCAGAGGGCTTCATCCTCTTCGGGCGGTTCATCCGGGCCTATGGCACCTTTGCCCAGCCCAATCCCTATGGGGGGTATCTGGGCTTGATCTTGCCTTTGGCTTATAGCCTCTTCGTTCAAGGGGCAAGGGGCAAGGGGCAAGGAAACCTCCAACCTTGCACCTTGCATCTCTGGCTCTTGAGCGGTTTTGGACTCCTCCTGATGGGAGCAGCGATGCTGATGAGTTGGTCCCGTGGCGCCTGGCTCGGCTTCGCTGCTGCCTTCGTGGCCATGAACGTCGTCCGCAGTCGGCGGGCGGTGACATTTTTCGCTATAGCTGTGCTTTTGGGCGTGCTTTTCCTCCTCCTGGGCGGTTTCCAGCTCATCCCCGCCGTCCTCGTCAAGCGCTTCACCGACTTTCTCCCCTATCTGGGCATCTTCGACGTGCGGAGGATCGAGGTTACCCCAGAGAACTGGGCGGTCGTCGAGCGGATGGCCCACTGGCAAGCTGGCTGGTATATGTTCAGCGATCACCCCTGGCTGGGGGTGGGCATCGGCAACTATGCGCCCGTCTACCCGGCCTACGCCTTGCCCGGATGGGACGACCCCCTGGGCCACGCCCACAACTACTACTTGAACATCGCCGCCGAAGTGGGGCTAGTGGGCTTATGTGCCTATCTGCTTTTCGTTGGGGCCTGCTTCTGGCAAGCCTGGCACGCTGTGCGTAGTACCAAAGGCTGGTGGCAAGGGGCGACCCTCGGAATCCTGGGCGTCTTGACACACCTCTCCATCCACAACTTCTTCGACAACCTCTATGTCCATGGGATGAACGTGCACGTGGGCATCTTGCTGGGGCTACTCTCTATTATCAGGGCCGATAACACCGACCGCAGGGATAAACCCTGCTCTACGATTTTATAGAAATCCGTAGAGCACCCTTTAGGGGTGCGGTCGTGACGGTGATGAGCCAAAGTAAGAGGCAATGCGTCGTTTGCCAGACTTCGATAGCGAAAACCAATGCTTCTTTGTGACCACCAACACCTATAACGGCATGCCATTGTTCTGCGATGCTAAGAATGTGGAGATATTCTTCGAAGCAGTTCAAGATAGTCAAAAGAAGTTCTCGTTCGAACTTCCAGGATATGTAATCATGCCGGATCATGTTCACCTTCTGGTTTTGATCACTGGTCCGAATGTATCGATCTCTCAAATAATGCACAGCATAAAAGGCATATTTGCTTACAAGTTGATAAAGCAGAGAGGCCACAAGGGGCCGACGTGGCAAAGGCGATTCTACGAACATGTGATCCGTGATGAGAGAGACTTTGTTACGAAGCTAAACTACATCCACAACAACCCAGCGCAAGCTGGCTTAGAGCCTATCCGAAAAGTCCGGCTGCCCGGAAGGTAATCCAGGCACAAGCGAAATGGAGCATCGCCAGATAGTTTTCAACTTTCTTCTCCCAGCGGATGAGCAACCGTCGGAAGCGGTTCAGCCACGAATGGGTTCTCTCCACCACCCAGCGCCGCACCCGATAGCCGGGAATCTTCTCCTTTGCTGCCGCTTCCTCCCCACGGGCACGGATGTGAGCGGTGTAGCCCCAAGTAACCACCAGTCCCCTTACCTCTGGGTAGTCGTAGCCCTTGTCCATGCTCATATTCTGCGGACCCCCTTCCGTCGGCTCAGGCCGCTCGATAACTATCGCCTTCAGAGTGGCCTCAACAAGCTTCATATCGTGGCGGTTGGCACCATCTACGACTACCGAAAGGGGGACGCCATGGCCTTCCGTCAACAAGCTGCGCTTCGTGCCGCTCTTCCTCCGATCAGTGGGGTTAGGGCCTGTTCCCTTTTCCCCCCAACGGGGCCTTGGTCATCGCCCCATCCATGGCTTGCCATCCCCAATCCAGCCCTTTCTTCTCGTCATATTCCAGAAGCCCGGCACGCCACATCTTCTCAAACACACCTGCTTCCCGCCAATCCTGAAAGCGATCGTGCACCGTGCTGGGAGCCCCCAGGCTGCGAGGAAGTGCTTTCCACTGGCAGCCTGTGCGAAGCACATAGAAGATGGCCGTCATCGCCTTCCGATCGTCCATCCGCGGCCTTCCCGGCTTCTTCTTGGGCTTCGGTGGAGGTAACAGCGACTTAATCCGCTTCCACAGCTCATCAGGGATCTGGTACTTGGGGCCTACACCCAGGCTCTCATCGGTCATTTTGGTTCCCTCCTGTTGTGTTGTGGCCCCAAGTATACCACATTCTCAATTTTTCGGATAGGCTCTTAGTGGAAGAGCCAGGTGATTATCCTTACTCCAGCTACCGTGAATGGTATGCTAAGCCGCAGGGATGAACCCTGCTCTACGATTTTATGAAGAGCCGTAGAGCACCCTTTATGGGTGCGGTTTGCAAGAAGAGGGGCCGAGGTTATGCGCATCGGCATAGACTACACGGCGGCAGTGCAACAGAGGGCGGGGATCGGGCGCTACACGCGAGGGTTGGTGCGAGCCCTGGCGGAGGTGGACCGGGAGAATGACTATGTGCTCTTTGCGGCGATCGGCGGCCGGCGGCTGGCGGGGATGGACTGGCCGCAGAACTTCCGGATGCGCACGGTGCCCCTCTCCGACCACGCTATGGCCACCCTCTGGCAACGACTCCGATTGCCGCTGCCCGTCGAAGCCTTCATCGGGTTGGTGGACCTCTTCCATTCGCCGGATTTCGTCCTGCCGCCTACCTGGGCAAGGACCATCCTCACCGTCCACGACCTCTCCTTCCTGCGCCACCCCACGTGCGCCGATCCTAACCTGCTGACCTATCTGAATAAAGCTGTCCCTCGCTCCGTGCGCCGGGCTGATGTTGTCCTGGCTGACTCACAGAACACCAGGGATGACTTGGTTGAACTACTAGGTGTGAATCCCGATAAAGTCGAAGTGGTTTACCCTGGGGTGGAATGGCGCTTCCGTTCCATCGAAGATGAAGTGCTCTTAGAGGGGATCAAAAGGTGTTATGATCTACCTTCCCATTTCATCCTCAGCCTGGGGACGCTGGAGCCGCGCAAGAACTTCGCCCGCCTCATCGAAGCCTTTGCAATCTTGCAAGCCGCAATCCGCAATCTGCACCTCGTCATCGCTGGGGCGAAAGGGTGGCTCTACGAGGAGATATTCCGCCGCCCTGAAGAACTTGGAATAAGCGACAACGTGCTCTTCCTCGGCTTCGTGCCCGACGAGGATCTGCCCGCCCTCTACAACCTGGCCGACATCTTCGTCTATCCCTCCCTCTACGAGGGCTTCGGCCTGCCGCCCTTGGAGGCCATGGCCTGTGGGGTGCCGGTGGTGGCCTCCAACCGGCCCTCGCTGCCCGAGGTCCTGGGCCAGGCGGCGCGTTTGGTTGACCCCCTCGACGTGGAGGGCTTGGCGGCGGCCATGGAGCAGGCACTGGAGGACGAAGGGTTGCGGGAGAGGATGGTCAGGAGGGGATTGGAACGAGCAACAGGGTTTACTTGGAGTAAGGCAGCGGAGAAGTTACTAGGAATCTACAAAAGTATGGAGGCAGGTAGATGAAGAGCCTGATGATTCTGGGGCTGATCTTGGCGAATCTGGCTTTTGTCCTGCTTAGCAACATCGGGTTTAAGTGGTCGGCTCTTAGCACTGGATGGCAAGGCTTCCTGTGGTGGCAATTGGCGGGCAACCTTGCGGGGTTTCTGTCAGTGTTGACCTTCACCTCTCTCCTGCGGCTCATTCCCCTCCACGTGGCCTATGCCATCAGCGCAGGGTTCGGCTTCGTGCTGGTTCAGGTGGTCGGCGCGCATCTCATCTTTCAGGAAACTATAACCAAGAGCCAATGGCTCGGATCGGCCCTTGTTACTCTGGGGATCATTGTGATCTCGCTGGGCCGGTAAGAGTAGGAAGGGGGAGGATTGATCAGCGCCCTTTTGAGGTCGGCGATCTCCGCCCTTGATACGCTGCTGCGACGGGTGTATCACGTACAGGAGTTCACGCAGAAGGAGAACTGCATCCTGCGCATCGCACTGAGCAGAAGCGACAGGGAGGTGACCCTCTCCGATGGGACGAGGATCCTGAAGGGGGAAACGATAGGCGAATTACACCTTTGGAACGAACACATCCCACCTATGGCCAAAGAAGGACCGGATTTTGGGTGGGCGCTGAAGTTCTACTACCGCTTGACGAGATCCCTTGAAGACCTGGCTGAGTATGTCGAAACCGACCCGAAGTTTAAGGATCCGAGGGCCTTTCGAGGGGAAACGGCATTCCCAATGGGCGGTTTGATGAACGCTCTCCCCGCTGATGGTAGGGCTCCGCCCTTCGATTATAGGGAGAGCGTTCATCAAGGGTGGGACGCTGATTTGGTTAAACAATTGGGTTTCGATTTTGTGAGAGCGAATCGAGCTGGCAAGCTGAGGCGCTTTGGGGAATTCTGGGAGCACCTTTACACCTGGGGCTTGATTTGGACGTTCAACCCTGGCAGCCTAAAAGCGAAGCGATTTTTCAAACTAGAGCGTGGGCAACTTTGGATTTCCCGCCAAGCTCTATTAAAGATAGGAGCGAACAATGTCTGACCCTCGCATCAAACGCATTGAGGAGTTGATTGCCGATTACGAGGCTGCCGATAAGACTATGAGTGAGGCCAACGTAGAGGCCTACTTTGTGGCGCGTCTCTTCGAGATCCTGGGCTGGGAGCAGACGCCGACGGTCTGGAACCGCCAGGCTTACGTGCGTGGGGCGGGCTACGCCGATGTGGGTCTGCAGATCGAAAATCGGCCGGTGATCTTCTTGGAAGCCAAGCGCTTTGGCAAGTTGCGCCGCCCCACAACCGTGGTGCCAACTGTCGTGCAGATCCCCCTCCTCGAGGAAGACGTTATCCTTTCTTCAGCGAGCCGTAGGGCCCAGAAGATCGACCGCACACCGGATGAGAAGCAGGCCATGCGCTACGCCCGGACTAAAGGTATCAAATGGGCTATCCTTACCAATTTCGAGCGTTTAATCCTCTTCGACGCCGACGAGGAGCGTATCGTCCTGGCCTTTGATTCATCCCAAGAGTACATTGACCGCTTCGACGACTTGAAGCTCCTGGCCAGGGATCAGGTGGCCAAGGGTAGCCTGGAATGGTACAAGGGCCTACGGGGGAAACCCGACGTCGACGCCGATTTCTATGAGTTCTTGACCGACTGGCGGGTGCGCTTGGCCCAAGATATCTATGACCACAACCGGGACCCCGGTTCGCCCCTCCTGAACGAAGTCAGCGGGGTGGATATGGACCTCCTCTTGCAGGCGGTGCAACGCACTCTGGACCGGCTAATCATCATCCGCTATGCTGACGATGTGGGGGCCTTGCTCCAGCACGATGTCCTGGAATCCAAGCTGGTCGCCTTCTTGGGGATGAAGGCCTATGCCCAGCAGTACGAGTTCCAGCAGGACATCAACCGCTTCTATCGCTCCTTCTATAGGGAGCATGACACGAATATCTTCGCTCCTGGCCACATCTGCGAGAGAGTGCGCATCAGTAACGATTGCCTGATGGGGCTGGTAAGCGATTTGAGCAACATCAGCTTCCGCAAGTTCACCTCCGACATCCTGGGCAACACCTATGAGAGCTACTTAGGCCAGAAACTAAAGCTAGTGAATGGGAAGATTGTGCCCGAGGTGCGCAAGGACATCCGCAAGGGGGAAGGAATCTACTACACACCCCGTTACATCGTAGAATACATTGTGGATCACACCCTGGGTCGCTGGCTCTACGGCACAGCGAATGGCAAGCATGATGGTGAACCCCTTGCGGAGCGCAGAACCATCGCTGACATCGCGGATTTGCAGGTGCTGGACCCGGCCATGGGCTCAGGCTCGTTCCTCATCTACGCCTTCGATGTCCTGGCTGACTTTTATGAGCGGGAGAACGCCCACATAGAAGCGGAGAACGCAGCAGCCTGGGAAAAGTGGAGCAAGGAGCGGTTGCAAAAGGGCATGTTCGGCAAGGAGGGCGAGATGCCTGTTTTGCAGGAGCCGGAGCCCTACTACATCGAGAAGATCTTGCAGGAGCACCTCTACGGCGTGGATTTGGATTCCGAGGCGGTGGAAATAGCCAGCGTCAACCTCATCATGCGGGCCTTCGACCGTTTGAAGAATGGCACGGGCAAGGGTCACCGTAAGCTGCCCCTCATCTTACGCCAGAACCTTAAGGGCGGCGATTCTCTAATCTCCGGCGTCCGCTCACCGGAGGATCTTGAGCCTTTCCGTGAGGATATCATCGAGCTCATCGAGAAGCGGGCCGAGTTGCGTCGGCTTCGCGGCGACGAGGAGCGAGCGGCGAAGCTGATTGAGATCGAGGAGCTAGCGGCTCCCGTCAACGCCGCCCTCAACGAATCCTTGCGCAAATACTTTGGCGACCAGTTAGCTGCCAAGCGCCCTTTCAACTGGCAAGTCGAATTTCCTGAGGCCTTTGACTTACGCCACCTGGAGGAAAAGCGTGGCTTTACAGTAGTCATCGGAAACCCGCCGTATATTCGACCTCATAAGCTGCAGGATGATTATAAGACAGCTTTATGGGCACGATATCCAACGTTCGTAGCAAAATCTGATATTTATGCGTGTTTTTTGCATCGCGGGTTAGAATTAAGCAAAGACCAAGGAATGTTATCATATATCGTTTCGAACACCTGGCTTTCTTTAGAAAGTTTCGCAAAAATAAGAAGATATATACTGGATCACTCCTGCATTGTCTTTTTGAGTAATCCATTATCTAGTGTTTTCCCAGACGCAACAGTGGAGACCATCGTAGTTGGGCTTAAAAAAGAGGCGGAAGCCAAGGTCCGAGAGCAGCACGAAATATTTTATAATGAATTCCATGATGACAAAGTTGAACGAGTGAGGCTTATACCTCAGCATGTTTATTATTCCACTCACTTAAACTTGTTTGATCTTGCCTGGGATGCAGTTTCAGCTAGGATTCTGGACAAGATGAATAAATCTTCAAAGCCTCTAGAGGAATTTGTGAATTTCTTCTATGGTTTGAAGACCGCAGATGATAAACTATTCCTGACCTACACCCCTTCAACTCTGGAGCATAAGAAATTGCTTAGAAGAAGCGATTTTGACCGATATTCTACCGAGTACAGAGGTGAGTATGTATGGTATGTTCCGGAGCAAATGCGAGCGCACAGGAAGACAGCTCGCCCAGGAGAACCAGAACGGTTTGAGAGCCCTAAAATAATGGTTCAAGATATCGGCAAGAGGCTTGTTGCAACGTTAGATCAGGAAAGGTACTATGTCAAAGATGCACTTCTGCTTCTTCTAAAGAAGGGCTCAAAATACTCACTTGAATATCTACTTGCATTAATAAACTCAGCGTTGCTCAATTATTGTTATACTCGTAGTTTTATCACGTTGAGTGTGGCAAAGAATGCACTTCTCTCCTTGCCAATCTATCAGATTAACTTCTCTAATCCCATTGAGAAAGTTCAGCACGGCAGGCTGGTGGAGCTGGCACAGCGGATGCTGGACCTGAACAAGGCCAAACAAAAAGCGGAGAAGGCCTTCGCTGAGACGCTGAAAGGCTACGAGCGAGAGTACGCCTCGCTTTGGGATGCGTACTACGACCACAGCGAGTATGTGAAGGCGGGTACAGCACTCCGTCCCTACATTGCCCGCCAACCGCTTATTGACGCCAATGAGGAGGGAGAAGTCACTGGCATCCAAGTGGATGAGGAACTGACAAAGGAATCCTTGTTCATCCGGGCGGAAATCAGTGGCGCGTGGCGTGATGTGGCGCGCCTGGCGATCACCGACGAGGACTTCCGTCTCTTCCTTCTCTTCGCCCTACGCCAGTTCCTAGAGGAAAAGCAGCGCAAGAAGGTCTGGTCACGAGGTAAAATCCTGGGAGGCGTGCTGAGAGCTTTGAAGGTGCCGGTCCTCGTCCCAGCCAAGGCAGAACTGAACATCGCCCGCATCGGCGAGCTTATGGCCGAATTCCGTGCCAAATGCCCAAGTGAAGCACTGCGCCTCACCGAACTGGAGCGCACCTTGCAGCATACGGACAGCGAGATCGACGAGCGAGTTTATGAGCTGTATGGGATAACTAAAGATGAGAGACAAATCATCGAGGAGAACTTGAGGTGAAGCAGAAGGAGGGAGGGCTAAAGTCTATGGATACAGCTACCATTGTCATGGTCGTCACCGCCGTGATGTTAACCATCATTGCTTACTTCAGGGGCGGGGTGCATCTGGCCGGCTTGAGGTTGGGCGCCCAGACCATCTGGGACAACCTGCTCCTCTTGTTGGCCTCCTTCGCCGTGGCCGGCCTGGCGCGGGTGCTGATCCCTCGAGAGTTGATCAGCCGGTGGTTAGGGGCGGAGGCAGGATTCAAAGGAATCCTATTGGGCTGTGTGGCCGGTGGCCTTGTGCCGGGCTCGCCCTACTCCGTCTTCCCCGTCATCGCCTCCCTCTATGAGGCCGGGGCGAGCATCAGCACGATCGTCAGCTTTGTCACCGCTTGGTCCCTCTGGTCAGTAAGCCGCCTGCCCACAGAGGTGGCTATCATCGGGCTGAAGGTCACCTTGGTGCGGATGATCTCCACGCTAATCTTCCCGCCCATCGCCGGCTTAATCGCCCAAACCTTATCAGGCAGGCTCACCTAAGAGGGGAAGATTTTTCGAGGAACCATGAGTCGCGCTGCCTTCATCTGCTCAAACGAACTCTGGGCCCGTGGCCACGGGCCGGAGCATCCCCTCAAGCCGGAGCGCCTCAAGAGGACCTACGAGCTGCTCCAGGCTTACGGGGCCTTCGAGGGGGACGGCCTCCTGGTGCCCCCTCGCCTGGCCACGGTGGAGGAGCTATGCCTCTTCCACACCCCGGAGTATGTGGCCGCCGTGGAGAGCCTCAGCCGGGGAGAGAGCCGTTTCAACCCAGCCCGCTACAACTTCGGCCCAGGCGATAACCCCGTCTTCCCGGGGATGTACGAGACGGAAGCCCTGAAGGCAGGGGCGGCCCTGGTGGCCATGGAGCTGGTGCTTTCCAGGGAAGCCGAGGTGGCCTTCAGCTTCAGCGGAGGGCTGCACCATGCTGGCCCGGCCCGTGCCTCAGGCTTCTGCGTCTTCAACGACGCTGCCGTCCTCATCCACGCCCTCCTGCGGAGGAGGCTGCGGATAGCCTACGTTGACATTGATGTCCACCACGGCGACGGGGTGCAGTGGGCCTTCTACGATAGCGATCAGGTGCTGGCCATCTCCCTCCACGAATCGGGGGTCTACCTCTTCCCCGGCACGGGCTTCACCACGGAGATCGGCGAAGGCCCGGGGCGAGGCTACTCGGCCAACCTCCCTCTGGCCCCCTTCACCGATGACGAGGTTTACCTTTGGGCTTTCCGGGAGATCGCGCCGCTGCTGGTGGAGGCCTTCGGGCCGGACATCGTGGTCAGCCAGCTGGGGACGGACACCCACTACCTCGACCCCCTGGCCCACCCTTCGGGCTGAGCCTCAGGGCGAAGCCTCTGCTTAACCACCAAGGGCTACGAGGCCGTCGTCAAGGAGATAAAGGCCCTGGCCCCGCGCTGGATCGCCCTGGGCGGAGGAGGCTACTCCCTGGACGTGGTCCCCCGCGCCTGGGCCCTGGCTTACGGGGTCATGCTGGGGCGTGACTTCTCTGACGTGCTGCCCCCGGCCTATGCCCGGAAGTACGGGCCGGGGAGGTTGCGGGATCGGGAAGGCCCCCACCTCGATGAGGAACTCAGAGAGGAGGCGCGGTGCTACGCCCAGCGGGGGGTGGAGGAGCTGAAGGGAACGGTATTGAAAATCCTGCAAGGAAAGAGGAGGAGAGAGCGGTGAAACTGGCAAAGAGGATGAGTCGTCTGGGCACAGAGACGGCCTTCGAGGTATTGGCCAGGGCCAAGGCCCTGGAGGCTCAGGGACGGGAGGTTATCCACCTGGAGATTGGCGAACCCGATTTCGACACGCCAGCCAACATCAAGCGCGCCGCTATCAAGGCCCTGGCCGAGGGCCAGACACACTACACTCCCTCGGCTGGCATCCCGGAGCTGCGGGAGGCCATCGCCGAGGAAGTCTCCAGGACGCGGGGCATCGAGGTCAATCCAAATCAAGTGGTGGTGACGCCGGGCGCCAAACCCATCATGTTCTTCTCCATCCTGGCCCTCTGCGAGCCAGGCGATGAGGTCATCTACCCCAATCCAGGCTTCCCTATCTACGAGTCCATGATCAACTTCACTGGTGCCAAGCCGGTCCCCCTCCCCCTGCTGATGGAGAAGGGGTTCCGCTTCGATGTGGACGAGTTCAAGGAACTTGTCTCGCCGCACACCAAGCTGATCATCATCAACTCCCCTCACAACCCCACCGGCGGCGTCCTGACCAAGGAGGATTTGGAAGCCATCGCCGAGGTCGCCATCGAAAGGGACGTCATTGTCCTCTCCGATGAAATCTACAGCCATATCCTCTACGAAGGGGAGTTCGCCAGCATCAGCAGCGTCCCTGGCATGCCGGAGCGAACCATCATCCTCGATGGCTTCTCCAAGACCTACGCCATGACCGGCTGGCGGCTGGGCTACGGGGTGATGCCCCAGTGGCTGGCGGCGGAGATCGCCAAGCTGATGGTCAACTCCAACTCCTGCACCGCCGCCTTCGCCCAGTATGCGGGGGTCGAGGCTCTTAAGGGGCCTAAAGATGAGGTGAAGGAAATGGTAAACGCCTTTCGAAGGCGACGGGACGTCATCGTCACCGGGCTGAATGCGATTCCGGGCATAAGGTGCGTCGAGCCCAAGGGGGCCTTCTATGCCTTTCCCAACATCGAGGGCACGGGGATGGGCTCCAAGGCTTTCGCTGACTACCTGCTTGAGGAGGCCGGCGTGGCCACTTTGTCAGGCGCTTCCTTCGGGGAGTATGGCGAGGGCTTCCTTCGCCTCTCCTATGCCAACTCCCTCGAGAACATCCAAAAGGCCCTCGAGAGGATAGAAGAAGCAGCGGCTAAGCTGTAGTTCTGATCAACATCACTCCGGCGCTAGACATGACAAAAGGGAAAGGCCCTCTTGTGAGTGTGGCCTTTCCCTTTTTGTTAGTTTGACTATCTGCTTAGCTGTCATTCATGGCTTGCTTTTCTTTGCCTCTTTGATGAGCGGGCGCACATCGGTGATGGCCTTGTCGCTCCAAAAGTATTCGGATTTCATCCACTCCGTATCGTCGAAACGGCTCTCCAACCCCAGGGCCCGGCGGTACTCCTGCACGGCCCTGTCTTTCTCCCCCATCTTCCACAGCCCTAAGCCCAGACCAGCGTGAGCTTCAGC
>Ga0315314_1001528_pt1 | contig 20805 bp, 25 predicted proteins | sample TDP9_MG_FD_203631 | JGI IMG/M metagenome (GOLD analysis project Ga0315314, IMG submission 203631) | Freshwater sediment microbial communities from Lake Towuti, South Sulawesi, Indonesia - TDP9 | ecosystem: Environmental > Aquatic > Freshwater > Lake > Sediment | place: Indonesia: South Sulawesi... | reverse complement strand
AGTGGTGAAACTCGCCCAGAGGGTCAGAACAGCTGACCAGATATTGCAGTTCACTCTATCAGACATGAAGGGCCTCAAAACTCTATACCAGATGGAGATAACCTAAAATTTGCCAAAGTTTAGTTATATAAATGAATGAATAAAGAATTTATAAATTTCTGACGCCGAATTATTAACTATAATAGGAGATGGTTGGTATGGCGTTTAAAGCAGCTTTCCTCGCTCATGCTCCGGATGCTGATTCGCAGAAGCACCGCTGTATGATTGAAACAGGTAAGTATAAACTCTTCGTAGTGGTGGTCAAGAACCAAAATGAGGCGCTTAAAGAGTGTAAAAGCCTCGTTGAAAAGGAGGGTATTCACGCAATCATGCTCTGCCCCGGATTTACACATAAAGACATTGCTAAAATCGTGGAAACGGTTGGAGAAAAGGTCAGCGTTAACGTAGCTAGGGGAGACGGACCAAGCACTAGGATTGCAATAGAAGTAATGCAAAGAGAGGGCTGGTTTCCAGGAAAATGAAAAAGAAAATGTGAAAACCGAATCAAGAAAGTAAAACAATCTAATTAAGCATACCCTTTTTTCTTAAGGATCAAAGGCTTTCCTCTGAAATCCAATAAGTTTTCCCCTATTTTAACACTCGGAAGAGAAATTTAGACTTGTTTCTACTTTACTTAATACTTATGCTTTCATTGTCAGTGGTTAGCGTTGCGTTCATGGTTTTGCTAATGTTGTGGTGCTTAAGAGTTTGGAGACGGGAGAGATGGATATAACTGTAAAAATTATAATTTTTACAAAAAATATAAGTATTATTATTTCATATTCTAGTTGGTGGCTGTGTATGTCTACTATTCAGGTTGATGAGGAGACGAAGAGGAAACTTTTGGAGATTGCTGGTCGGCTTCAGGTTGAGCTTGAGAGAAATGTCACCTTTAATGACGCTATCAAGTTTCTCATAGACGAGTTTGAGGGGAAGAAAGACTTCAGCGCTCTGCGACCATTCTTCGGAATTCTGAAAAAGAGTCCGGAAGAGGTGAGGAGGATTCTAGCTGAACTCAGAGCCGAGGAGGAGAAAAGACTTGAAAAGTTTACAGGGCAATCTAGCGATTGATACAAGTGCCTGGGTGGAATACTTCCTAAAAACGGTGCTTGGAGAGAGCCTTTAATACGTTTTTCTTATTTTGGTACTATCTCGAATCCTAGGTTCACTTTCACAAAATCAGCATCGCCGGTGAAAACCTTGGTTATTTTCAACTCTTGCATTAAACCAAAGGATGTTAAATCTGTAAATGAAATATTTGGTTTATCTTTAAGTTTTTTCCTTAGCTGCCAGGCGATTCTAAATCTTTCCTCCGATATTCTTTCTAACTTTAACTGGTCGTTTTTTATCATCGAGTGTAGTGCCTCTATAAATCGTACTGCGGTAACGAAAACAACGTTTCTGAAGAGAGCTGTTATCACTTCATCAAGCACGTAATCAGAGGTAACCATTATGCAGTTCTCTCTTCTCATTTCTTTATATTCTCTAAAAGCACTTTTATGATTTGAATCCTTCCGATTCGCCAAAGCCAACCAGGCCCATGTATCCACGAAAACTAGTTTAGCCATAGACATACTTGTCATGCCTTTCCGCCAAGTCAGACGGCCCCTCACAAATCCCTATCACGTCTGCTAAGAAATCTTTCTTCTCTTTTTTCCTCTCCCCCGTTTTCCTCTTCTTTTCTAGGTGCTCAATGAAATCTATGACCTCTTTAAGACTGTCTTCAGGCAGCGATCTAACCTTCTGTATTAGATTATCCCTATCCATATTTTTTCACCACACATTCTTCTCATCGAGAGCTAAATAAATTTTCCTTTACCAGTGCTGGGAGAAGTAGATTCTTTAGGTTTTCGGGAAATATTTTTGAGGTTTTAATATGTTTCGTCATGTATCCCTGTTAGGAAATATTGTGTGGTCTTTACTTTTCGTTTCCTGTTTTATTTTATAATTATGTGAGAATTGGGATTGTTATAGTGAGTGTAGGAATTCCTCTAATCTTTTCACGCCTTCCAGTATGTCTTTCATGGATGTGGCGTAGCTTATTCTAACGTGTCCTTCTCCATTGCTTCCGAAAACGCTTCCCGGGGTTAGACTTACTCCCTTGCTTTCCAGTAGTTTTTCTGCGAACTGTGAACTGTTTTTGGAGTATTCTTTAATGTCTGGAAAAGCGTAGAATGCTCCCTTGGGCATTTTGCACGTGACTCCGTCTATCTGGTTTAGGGCTTTTACTATGGTTTTTCTTCTCTTATCGTACTCTTTCCGCATTTCTTCAACACACTCTTGGGATCCTCTGAGTGCCTCTACTGCTGCCTTCTGCGCGAAGCTTGTGGCGCAGGTAGTTGAATTCTGTTGTATCTTTGACATTTCATCAACTATTTTGGGGGGAGCTACAATGTATCCCAGTCTCCACCCGGTCATGGAGTAGGTTTTTGAGAATCCGTGAATGTACACCGTTCGGTCTTGCAGTTCTGGAAAGCTTAAGATACTCGTGTTCTTGTAATCGTCGTATGTTAGGGCGTCGTATATTTCATCTGAGAAGACGATTAGTTTTTTGTCAGCCGCTATGTCTGCGATCGTCTTCATTTCTTTTTTTGTTAGGGCTCCGCCGGTGGGGTTGTTGGGTGAATTTATGAATATCGCCCTAGTTTTGGATGTTATGGCTTCCTTGATTGCCTCCTCATTTATTGAGTAGTCTTCCTCGAATAGCACTTCTTTGGGGACCCCTTCAGCCATTTTTACGATGTCCTTGTAGCTGGGCCAGACCGGCACTGGTATCAGAACCTCGTCTCCCGGATTTATTAGGGTTAGGACAGCGCAGAGTATAGCGTGCTTGGCTCCGGGTGTTATGATAACCTGGTTGGATTTAATGTCGGCTCCGGTTCTTCTCCTGATGTCCCATGCTATGGCTTCTCTTAGTTCGGGTATTCCTTTGCTGCTGGTGTATTTTGTGAATCCTTCGTTTAGTGCTTTTATGGCGGCGTTTTTGATGTGTTGGGGTGTGTCGAAGTCTGGTTCTCCTACTTCAAAGTGTATGATTTTTTGTCCTTTTTGTTCGAGTTCTTTGGCGATTTCGAGCATTCGAATGGTTCCGGAGGATGGGATTTTTTCCATGCGTTTGGCGGTTTTCATAACTGGTTCCGCTCCTCAGATAATCAATTGCCTTTTCATTTTAAACATTTTGTATGTGTTGCTTTCGAGCTGCGGTACACTTGTGCTGTTTGGAAAATATGGTGACTGTGGACCGTGTCTGTTTTTAGTTTTTTTATGTATATCCGCATTTTAGTGTTTCATTGTAGATGTATTCTGCGGTCATTATTATGCTGTAATTTGGGAATTCACTTAATCGTTCTTTTTTTATTTTTCCTTTTATAGTAACTCTATCATTTGCGCGTAAGATGATTTGAAATAACTTTGGATCTAAACTAATTTTTGCTAAATGGTAGAAATAGACACCGATTTCATTTGGGATTCCTTCGATTTCTTCATCTATTTTGACGCTGAAACTGATTACTACTGGTCCTTTTCCTACTCCAAACAGGGGGGTCGAAGTCACTGTGCCGTGAATGGTTCCCTCAAATATTGTGCCCGTTTTTTCCTTTTTCTCCATGGTATCAAGCTCCACATTTTCGTTAAACTTAATTTATTTATGAATTCAAATTGACTCAATAAATAATTTCGCTAATTGGTTCTGATGCCAGATATAGTTGATGGGCGAGTCTAATGAATTTTTTGTTTTTCTGAATCTGGTTCTTAATGAGACTGGTGCTCGGTTTTCACGAATAAATAAGGTTTGCAAAAATGGGGGAATGTGTTAGTGTTTGAAGATGATTTTTTCTCTGGTCTTCAGGTAACCCGTTTCTCTGGTTTTTCCTGTTTTTGGTTACGTGCTTCTTTTCTTTTCCTTTTTCTTGTGTTTAGGTTTTTGATATTAGTATGTCTTTACCTTCTACTTTGACTTTGTATGAGGGTTCGTCTTTAATCTTTGGGGGTGTGGAGCCTTTAGGGCCTGCTACGGCTTTTCCTGTGGTTACGTCGAATTTCGCTCCGTGCCTGGGGCAGGTTACTACGTTGCCTGATAATGTTCCTTTGGAGAGGTCTCCTTTAAAATGTGTGCACTTGCCCCCTATGGCGTAGTATTTTCCGTTCACATTCGCAATCATGATTTCACTTTTTTCAAGCTTCACCATCTTCATTTTCCCGGTGGGAATTTCCGAGGTTTCAGCAACTTTTACAAAACTCATACATTATTCCTCCCAAAACTATTTTGTGAAGTTAGTAATAGTAACGGATTGAATGTTTAAAAAAATTGTTACATGAATATATCCTATTTTTCCAATTTTTAATAATTAACTGTAAATGTTTTAATTTTTGCAAAAGAATTAATTATTGTTGTTTAGTAGTTTAGCTGGTGGTCGTCGGTGTCTGCAATCCGAGTTGATGAAGAAACCAGAAGAAAACTTTTGGAGATTGCTGGTCGGCTTCAGGCTGATCTTAAGCAAAATGTCACCTTTAATGACGCTATCAAGTTTCTCATCGACGAGTACGAGGGGAAGAAGAACTTCAGTGCCTTAAGACCATTCTTTGGCGTCTTAAAAAAGAGTCCGGATGAGGTGAGGAGACTTCTTGCCGAACTCAGAGCCGAGGAGGATAAGCGGCTTGAAAAGTTTACGGGTCAGCCTGGCGGTTGACACACATGTGTGTTTTAGTCAAATCACGCGAGTGCTTTTCAGGGTAATGTGTATAAATTATTTTTTTTAAAAATCGAGTGTTGTGGTGTGGGGGTGCGGCTAGTTTATAGGTAATGAGCTGGGGCGAAGAGTATGGTTGCGTTGTTGACTTTGATTTTTCCCCAATAGTCTCTTGTGATGATGAGGCTTCTTTTTGTTTCGTAGGATTTGATGAAGTTTCTGAGGCTTCTTGAAACTTTGGGTGTTTTGAAGCTTTGGTATTTGGCTTCTATGGGGATTATGTCGTCTTTTATTCTGAGCACGAAGTCGACTTCTGCCTTGGCTATGGTTCTCCAATAGTTTATGGTCGCCTCTTGGAAAATGTTTCTCAGGCTTAGGAAAACGTGATTTTCTATTAGTGCTCCGCTGTCGGTTCTGTTTTCTAGGGGGTTGAAATTGTCTATTATGTAGTTCCTTAAGCCTGTGTCAAAGAAGTATACTTTGGGGACTTTTTTGAGTTCTGTTATGGGGTTTCTGTAGAATGGTTGTATCAGGTTTACTATGTAGGTTTCTGAGAGTACTGAAATCATTCTCATGAGTTCTTTGTAATAGGTTTGGCGGGTTGTGCAGATTTCGTTGTAATTTATCATGTTTCCAACCAGTGCCGCCAAGGCTCTCACAACACGCCTGTACTTGAGGGCGTCGGTGAATTTGAGAAATTCCACTACGTCCCTTGAGACGTAGGTATCGTAAATGTTCTTTAGTATGATTCTTCTTGTCTCGAAATCCTCCGCTTTTATCACAGCCGGATAGCCGCCAAAGATTACGTACTGTTCAAAGAACGGCTTGAATTCCTTAAGGAAAATATCTTCTTCCTCCTCGACCTCGGTTTCTCCTCCTTCTCCTAGCAGGAATTCTTTAATCCTTTTGTTTTTCTCCTCATAGATTTTTGCCAGCCTAGAGTCTTTTGCAACCAGAAACTCGTGGAAACTGAACTGGAACAATTCAAAGAAGAATACTCTTCCCACAAGAAATTTTGCCATGGCGCCGCTAAGCTCTAGGGAGGAGCTGCCGGTAACGATGAACTTAACATTCTCGAAAGTATCGTACAGCAATTTAAGCTTCTTGCCGGGATCCTTTACGTAATGGTACTCGTCCATCAAAAAACAGTACCTACCATCCTTTAATAAAAAGCTTTTAACATACCTCTTAGGATCTGCTTCAAAAGCATCGAGCACATCGGGATCCTCAAAATTCAAAAAAACAACGTTTATTCCCTCTTTCTTTAAGGTGTCTTCCAGAATCCTTAGCAGAGTTGTTTTGCCGCTTTGCCTCGGACCCCTAATCGCATACGCTTCTCTTCTTTCCATCCATTTCCGAAGATTAGCTTCTAGGTCTCTCGGAAAAGTTTTTTCCATGTCAACATTAGTATTTTTAACAATTTTTAAATTTTACTAATATTATTTTTAACAATATTTCAATTTCACTAATGGTCTTCCTACAAATTTTGAATTCCGCAAGCAAAGGAGGGTGTCAAAGATGAATAAAACGGTAAGCCCCTTTGCAAAATGCCCAAATTGCAGCCTTGAAATGGAGGTTAAGAGTTCAACCGAGTGGAGGTTGTCGGTCTAAGGAGATTGCGACGTTTGCGGGATTTATTTCATAACCTCATCCTTTGTTCCTGTAAAAGGGTCTTTGATGTGTGCGACGACTATAATAATTTTTATATTTTGGATTGGCTTGTTTTCATTTATGATAATCGATTTTAGTGCTCATTATATGGGGTCCGTAGCTAAAATGGTAGCGGCGGCAGGCAACCAATTTTGGTATCCTCCTGAGAGCGATGATGTGGAAAAAAGGCTGAAGATTATGGGTAAATACGGGGTGGATATGCAGGTTTTGAGTCAGGCGACGCCGATTCTTTCCGGTATTGGATCGAGGGAAGCTGCTGAAATCTGCAAAGCCTCAAACGATAGCATTCATGAGTTGTGTGAGGAGTATCCTGACAAATTTGTTGGATTAGCTATCGTTTCTCTTCTGGATGTTGAGGGTGCTTTGGAGGAGTTGGATCGAGCCGTCAAGGATCTGGGTCTCAGAGGGGTCACCATCGCGACTAACCAGAATGGTACGGGACTGGACTCGCCTAGTTATGCACCCTTTTACGATCGCGTCACAAAATACGACATCCCCATATTTCTGCATCCAACTAACTGGAGTTCCTATGCTTTAATTGAAGGCGTGGAGGGCTTCGGTCTGATGATTATAATAGGCTGGCCATTCGACACCACTCAGGCATTATGCCGTCTGATATTCGGCAAAGTTCTGGAAAATTATCCTTCACTCAAAATTGTTACGCATCATCTGGGCGGTTTCTTTCCTTACAGCAGGGTGGAGACTTTCTTTGAAGGGCCTTCCATGGAAATATTGGGACTGAAGAAACCCTTGGCGGAGTACTTGAAGCAGATCTACGGAGACACGGCTCTGAGCGGGATGGGCAAGTTAAGAAAGGAAATACTGTCCTGTGGTTACGCGTTCTTCGGTTCTCAGCGCATTGTTTTCGGAACGGATTATCCATTCGGAGCCGAGAGTGGGGAGAGTTTTGTGAGAGATAACCTGAAACCGATAAAAGACCTCAAAATTTCAGAGGAGGATAAAAGCAGAATATTTGAAAAGAATGCCAAGAGACTTTTAAAAATAAATTGAAGCATACTTATGAAGAAGCAGGACAGAATCGCGAATGTAGCCAGCGATGTGGTTCCATTCCCACAAGACCTTAAAGCCTTGCGGGGGAATAACCCTTGCCCAGGTCTCTAATATCAGCTTTTAATAGGCTTTAAAAATTACTTAGCAGACTGGGAACCTTTTTTATAGGTGTTTCTTATTTTATTAAGGATGGTGATGGTTGTGACTGTGAGTGTTGAAGAGATTTCGGCGGCTTTGGGCTTGAGTAAGGAAGAGTTGATCAGGAGGGGTGTTAGAGCGTACCTTGAGCTTGAGTTGAGGCGGCTCAATTCTGAGATAATGGCCCTGTATCGCCGATATAACGTTAAGTCACTTAAAGAGTTGGATGAGAAAATTAGTAGGGGAGAGCTTAGCGAAACTGACACCTTCGACGATTTCACAAGGCTAGATTTCCTTGAGGCAAAGAGAGACGAAGTGGAAAAGTTTCTGAGGAGTTAAGGAAGAAAAAAAGAGAGAATAACCCTACGAGCGTAAGGTTTAAGGCTTAAGGGTAGATATGGTACATGTGGTACTTATGACCATTTTGAAGATTAACCTCCCAGCAAGAATAAATGAATCATTCAGACGGATAGTGTCGAGAAGACGGGGCGCTCAGAAGGGTGTTCTGAAAAACGCTACGCTCACAGCAATTTCAAGGTATATCGGCTCGGATCCTGAAATAGCACTAATTGCCACAGAATACTTTTTATCGGTTGAAACACCCATACAGCTCGCTCCCAAGGTTTTAGATGTAATCTTTCCTAGCAGTGAGGTTCTTTTCAGTATCCGTTTGGATTTGAAAGAAGTTGAGGAAAAACTGGGAAAAGTAGAAGCAACCTACAAAGACGAGGGTTACACAGTTTTCAGGTGGAAGCCAGCCAATACTGACTCATTGTGTTCCCTTAAGAGCTTCAGGGCGGAGTGGGATGAGAAAGAGTTAGTTTTTGAGGACGGATGCCTATCTCTCACAACAGGGAGCTTAAAGGAGTCTCTCAGCGTCGCAGAAAAAGTGGCGGAGGTTGTCGGGCTACAGATGCCCCAAACACCCGTACTCCAAAAATTAGAAATCTACAAGTGGAGTGACGTAGAAGGACAGGAGGTAATCATCAAATGACCAAACCCTTTGTGAAAGATGCGGTGGGACACTTTAGAAACCTCTTAATCCACTCAACCAGAGAGTATGAGCCGTCAACCGAGCACATCTTGAAAAGGCTTCTTAAACCCCTATGCCTAGACCTAGACGACATCGCTAAAAAAGGTACAGCTAAGGACGCTTGGGAAACACTAATGAACTTCCAGAAAGAGTGCACCAAAGTAAAAACTTAACTTATTGCAGTAGTGCTTTGATATTAAACCAATAGAAATTGTTGAGGAAACCTAGCTTCATCCTCCTAGATTTTATAAATTTTAATGTTCGATTCGATGAATTTATGCGAATTTTTTTAGAAAAATGGATTTTTATGTATGTTTCTCAAGTATTTTTGTATAAAGTTTCTTTTTTTGATGTTTTATTGCGGTTTTCTCAAAATTGAACAAAAAGTTTAATAAACAATTTTGGCGCCATAATATTCAGTGAGCACCAATGACAATGGCTGAAGTGTGGAATTGTAAAATGGAGTTAGAAACTGAAACCAAGAAAATGCAGGCTGTTGCATTAAAAAAGGAACTCAAAAAAATGGGGTTCACTAACGAGCAACAGGTAAAACAATTGTGGGAAGAATGCATATCAAAAACTCCTGCCCTTAACGGGAACTTCAACTGCAACATAAGAGTTAAGTTCCTAAACGTTTATTGCGTAACCGAAATAGAACTCGAACCCAAGCATTAAAAATCACTTCCCTAGCTGGGGAAAGTCAAATTTTATCAGAACGAAAATCAGCCCCGTATATATTTCACTCTTTTTTGAGTATGTCTAGAAAATCGAAGAACTTTTTCCTATTGTCATTGATTTAGATGGTTCGCTTTTCAGGCTCGCCCAATACTATACTTTTGGATTCACCCCTCTTCTCAAAAAAGATAAAAGTGTATCCTATTTTTAGTATCATGGTTTTTTAATCGAGGTGCAGAGTGATTCTGATGATTAGACTGGTCATTTTCGATGCTGACGAGACCCTATGGGCGTCTCATGGATACTGGGCGAGTCTGCTTGTCCCTCCCTTAAAAAGGGTCAATGAAGACGAGATAAGAGACTCTGAAGGAAAAAGCATAACCCTGTTCGAAGGCGTAAGGCAACTATTAAAAACTCTCAAAGACAGAGGAATCTTGATTTCACTTGTTAGCTTAAATGACCGTGAACCAAACCGGGTCGCTGAATGTTTGGAACTTTTTGAATTAAACCACTACTTCGTTTACCCGCAGGTTAATTGGGACGATAAGGGTCAAAACATCAAAAAAGTTCTGGACCTCCTGCGAAAAAATAAGGGAACAATAATCAATTGCAATGAAGTACTCTTCGTGGATGACCACCTATCCAACATAAATAAGGCAACGGCTGCGTGCCCGGGAATAAATGCCATCCATCTCGGCAGCAACATATCCAAAGTTACGGAAATAATAAAATTCTTATAAAAAACACAGAAACGAATTCGCAGAATTCTTATGGTAAAATGGATTAAAATCGTTTATTCGCTGCCCAGATTCCATCAATTTTTTTGACGAAAACTTAATATGCTTTTCAATTGGAGCGTTCCCTGTCTGGAATTGAACATATAATTCAAGAACCCGTTAAACCTATTTTCAACATAAATGTTAAGGAAGTTTGGGTAATGGGGCCGCTTGATGGTATAAGGGTTTTGGACCTGGCGCGTCTTTTACCAGGAGATTATTGTACACTGCTTCTAGCTGATCTTGGAGCGGAAGTGCTCAAGGTTGAAGATCCATTTCTTGGAGACTATGTTCGTTGGTATCCTCCCATAGTGGGGCAGGAGAGCGCAATGCACCACCTTTTAAACCGAAACAAGAAGAGTATTACCCTCAACCTCAAGAATGATAAGGCGAGAGAAATTCTATACAAACTAGCCGCCGAGTATGACATTCTTATTGAGAGCTTCAGGCCGGGAGTGGCAAAAAAACTCGGCATCGACTACGAAACGCTGGAGGAATTAAATCCCAGATTGGTATATCTTTCGCTCACCGGTTTTGGTCAGGATGGACCCTATAGAGATCTGCCGGGGCACGACGTAAATTATATTGGACTCGCTGGAATATTGGGAATCACTGGTGAGCGTAACGGGCCTCCGGTAATACCCGGTGTTCAGATTGCAGATCTCTCAGGCGGTATGTTTGCAGCTTTCTCGGTTCTCTCTGGAATAATCTCTCGTGATAGAACTGGCAGAGGGCAGTACATAGATTTTGCTATGCTTGATGGTGTGATTTCATGGCTCACGGTTCACGCTGCGACGTACTTCGTAGAAAACGTTAATCCGAAAAGAGGTGAGATGCTTCTATCCGGAGCATTGCCGATTTACAACATTTACAAAACTAAGGACGGCAAATACCTCTCTTTAGGCTGCCTGGAGGACAAATTCTGGAAAAACCTGTTTAAAGCCATTGGAAGAGAGGATCTCTCAAATATCGATGAGTCCTTCCGGGAAATGCGCCTCGACAAATTAGACAACGTTACAGAGGAGTTGAGAAAAATTTTCCTCACAAAAACCAGAGACGAGTGGGTAAAACTTCTCTGGGAGCACGATGTTTGCGCGGGCCCTGTTAATACTTTTGAGGAGACCTTTAAAGATCCACAAGTTAAAGCGAGAAAGATGATTATAGAGCTTGACCACCCGGAAGTAGGCAAGCTGAAACAGACCGGCATTCCTGTCAAATTCTCAAAGACTCCTGGAGAAATCCGAGTACGCGCACCCCACATAGGAGAACACAACGAAGAAATCCTCCTAAACCTAGGCTACAGTAAAGAGGAAATAAAAAAGTTAAAAAAAGAACAGGCCATCTAGTCTAACTCTAGCAACCAAATTTCAAAGTATTCAATTTGTTTTCCTTCCTCCGACTTAAGAATAAGTCTTGAGTATTGTATCACATTTCATAAATTTAACATTTATAACACATGATTAATGCTTTAATGCTAATAATACATTTTGACGGAGGCTTGGTTTTGAGTTCAATAATCGAGCAACTTCATCCGCTTTTCAATGCGAGATCAACTGCTATTATCGGGCTGTCAAAAAGAATTATGAGCGTTGGTAGCATAGTCGCTCAGAACATAATCGATGGGGGATACACCGGAAAATTTTACGCTGTGAATCCCAATTCAGAAAAAGTCTACCACGATATGAAGGCTTATCCCTCACTGAAGGAGATACCGGAGGAGGTTGATTTAGCCGTTATAGTGACACCCGCAAATTCTGTAGCAGAAGTAATGCAGGATTGCGTTGACAATAATGTTAAGGCTGGTATTCTAATTACTGCGGGATTCTCTGAGGTAAGGACACGTGAAGGAAAAGAACTTGAGGACGAAATAGTGAGAACCGCTAGGAAAGGCAGGCTACGCTTCACGGGAGGCAACTGTAACGGGGTGAGCAGTGTTTCAGTAAGCATGCACACTCTCCTCTCCCCCCTGAGACCAAACTTCGGAAATGTGGGAATAATCACCCAGGGCGGCTCCCCGGGTGTAGCTATGATGGGCTGGACAAAAAGGTACAGAATCGGAGTAAGCCGATACACAAATGCGGGAAATCAAGCGGATATCAAGATACCTGAGCTGCTCGAGTATTACACTCACGACCCCCAAACCGAGGTTATAATGATGTACTTGGAAGGCATTACAGAGGGACGCGGCTTCATAAATTCTGCCAAAATAGCTACCAAGAAAAAACCCCTACTACTCTACAAGTCGGGAATAAGCGAATTAGGTAAAAAGGCAGCCATGGCACATGTGGGAGCTCTTGCAGGGTCGAATGAAATATGCGAAGCCGTATTCCGCCAAACAGGTATTATCCGAGCGAAAAGCATCGACCAAATGGTGGGAATAGCCGCCGCCTTCAGTACGCAACCCCTGCCCAAGGGGAGAAAAGTAGGCATCCTAACCATAGGAGGAGGCTGGGGAGTAGTAACCAGCGATTACCTAGGAGAAGCGGGAATAGAGATTCCACCCCTCCTAGAAAACGAAGTTAAACACCTAGATCAGTATTTACCTCCACACTGGAGTAGAGGGAACCCCATTGACACCACCGATGGAGCCTTTGAATCCAAAGTTCTCGGCGAAATCACGGAAACACTTCTGAAAAAAGAAAATATAGACGGCGTAATCCTAATAGGACCGGGCATAAGAGAAGCTTTCGCTAAACACCACTACCTCCCCGAACTATTTGAGTTCGTATCTCAAGAAGAAATTCAAACCGCAAAAGAACTAGAAAAATTACTGGACAAGTACCAGAAACCCATACTAGCAGTAAAAATATACGCTTTAGAAGACAGCCCAGCGGTAGAAGAATTAAAGCAGAGAGGAATCCCCGTCTATGAAACCCCACAGGATGTCGCAGCAGCCTACACTTCACTAGTAAAATACTACGATTATCAAAAAAATAACCTCAAGGGATGATTTTTTATTAGTACATATTTAGTTGCATGGGCAAAAGTCGGATAATTGGGATCCAAACGCTGAAAAAATGACTGTTTCGACTCCTTTGTGAACAGTCGCCGCTTAAGAAAAACAGCCAAAACTAAGCAAGTCTTGGAATATTTTGAAAAATCATAAATAGGGAATTATATGTAGGTGGTTACGGTGATGGAGGATGTTGGTTAAATTCGAGGTTTATAATGATGGTGAATACTGGTGTGCTCGTGGCATTGGGGTGGATATTTTCACTCAAGGTAAGACACTGGATGAGCTAATGGGAAATGTAAAGGAGGCTGTTGAACTTCATTTTGATGAAGTGTTATCCTCGGGGGAGGACATACAGATATTGTCGATATTCGAGTTTGTGGTGCATTCACTTGTTGAAGCTGCTGGTAGTTAGCGAAGACAAACTAGTAAAACCGTTAAGGAAAATGGGATACGAAGTAATCCCGAAAAGAAGCAACCATATAGTAAGAGAGTTTTCCTTGAACTAACCTACTTTTATTATATTTTTATATATGAGAAGGTGAGTCTGAGCTTCAGGACAGTTATTATTTTCTTGCTTTTTTCTGGACGGGTGTTTGCTTCAATTTTTTCTTTAGGGCTTCTATGGCTCCTCCTTCTTTTATGATTTCCATGAGGAAATCTGGGAGTTTTGTTCCCTGGAGCTCTTCGTGGGTTCTGGGGTTCCTCACTATTCCTTTTTCGAGCTCGATTTCTATGGTGTCTCCTTCTTGGAATTTTTGTGCGGCGTCTTTGCACTCTATGAGCGGTATTCCGAGGTTTATGGCGTTTCTGTAGAATATTCTTGCGAAGAAATCTGCAACTATGGCGCTTACCCCGAGTCTTTTTAGAACGTAGGGTGCTTCCTCTCGGCTTGAGCCGCAGCCGAAGTTTTTGCCCGCGACGATAATGTCTCCCGGTTTCACGTTTTTCGCGAATTCGGGGTTAACCATCTCCATGGCGTGGCTTGCCAGTTTGTCCGGGTCTCTTATGGTTAGGTAGGGTCCGGCAATAATTATGTCTGTATCAATATTGTCTCCAAATTTCCAAACCTTTCCGCGCATAACAGTATTCATAAACATTCTCTCCATTATTTTTCGTTTGTAAAATATTGCTTTCAGATTTAATTTTTCCTTTGTTATGCTTGTTTAACTTTTCTGGGGTCGGTTATTTCACCCTTGACTGCTGAAGCGGCAACTGTTAGGGGGGATGCTAAGTAAACTTTGCTGTCTTTGCTTCCCATTCTTCCAATAAAGTTTCTGTTAGAAGAGGATATGCAGGCCTCTCCCGGTCCCAGCAAACCGGAGCTTCCTCCTATGCACGGTCCACAGTGAGGGTTGCAGATCACGCATCCTGCTTCTAGGAATATGTCGAGGAGTCCTTCATGCATTGCTTGGGTGTAGACCTCTTTGGAGGCGGGAATTACTATGCCTCTTACGCCTCTGGGAATTTTTTTGCCTTTCACAATTTTTGCTGCTGCCCTCAAGTCCTCTATTCTGCCGTTTGTGCATGAACCTAAGAATGCTTGGTCTATTTTTATTCCCTCGACTTCTGAGACTGGAACCGCGTCGCCGGGGCTTGGCGGTCTTGCCACCTGCGGTTCAAGGTTGGAAATGTCCATTTTTATGACTTCCTCGAATTCGGCGTCTGGATCGTTTCTCACTACTTGGAATTTTTCATTTGTTCGAGACTTTACCCACTCGATGGTTTTCTCGTCGGGTTCGATTATTCCAGCCTTGGCTCCTGCTTCTATGGCCATGTTGCTTAGAGTGAATCTGCCGTCAACACTCAGCTCTCGGACAGCCTCACCAGCGTACTCCATGGTTTTGTAGGTAGCTCCTTCCACTCCAATGTCTCCAATTATTCTGAGAATGATGTCTTTGCCCATAATGAATTTTGGAATTTTGCCCGAAACCTCAAACTTTATGGTGGCTGGAACCTTAAACCATAATTCGCCAGTGGCGAGAACCACCGCCATTTCGGTTGAGCCTATACCAGTGCTGAAGGCACCAAGGGCACCATAAGTCGTGGTATGGGAGTCACTTCCCACAATGAGGTCACCTGGCTTTACGAACCCCTTCTGAGGGAACACCACATGGCAGATTCCCTCACGCATCCCTAACCAGTTCTCAATATGGTACTTGTCCACGAATTCCAAACACTTCTGATGGATAATAGCCTCATCCACTGTTGCGGCAGGAGTCCAGTGATCTATTAACGCTACTACCTTGTCCGCGTCCCACACACGATTCAAGCCCAGCTCATCATAAATTTGGGCGATACGCAGTCCGGTCAATCCCTTAGTCTAATCTAGCCTAGGGCTGATTTCCGAGCATCTCGTGTACCATGACGCGGTCAATCTTGGCGTTAACAATGTCTCCGGGCTTAACCTTTTTGTTGCCAGAGTGGCTAGCCAAAATCTTCTCCGAAATTGTCATTCCCATAAATCAAATCCTCCAAAAGTTAGCAACCAATTACCTACTCTTATCATAATTTTGTTTTGAGAACAATTAACTTAGTCCCGCCTGCTTTTTAATTTTTCATCATCCCTCACAAATTTTAAGACTTTTCAATTTTCTCTACTATAGCGTCTCCAACCTCAGAAGTCGTACTTGGAGTTACACCACTATACTTTCCGTAGCACAAATCCGGTGTTCTAATATTCTCCTCACTCAGAACGCTGGAGACGGCTTCTTCGATTTTAGCGGCTGTTCTTTCACATGCTTTATCGCCGTGCTTTAGAGCCAACCATTCGAGCATCATTTTGCCGGAAAGAATGGAGCCTATTGGATTCGCTTTCCTTTGACCCGCAATATCGGGAGCACTGCCGTGAACCGGCTCAAACAACCCGTATCTCTCACCAACATTCGCGCTAGGAGCCATACCCATTCCCCCAATTAGTACCGAGGAAAGATCGGAGAGTATATCGCCCTGGAAATTTGATGTCACCACCACATCATAGTGTTCAGGGGCTCTAATCATCCACTGGGTCATAGCGTCCACGTACACGTAGTCCCTCTGAACCTTCCCGTAACCCTCTGCTATTTCGTCGTAAATTTTTCTGAAGAATCTACATCCGTCCAACACGTTACTCTTATCCACACAGGTCACACGCTTCTTACCATCACCGGGGGCACCATTACGCCTCATACACAATTCAAATGCGTAACGAACAATCCGTTCAGTACCCTTTCGAGTAATCACCCTGACATCCACAGCAAGTTCATCAACTCCTCCCCTGCTTAGCATACCCCTAATAGGTACGTACAGCCCCTCAGTATTCTCTCTGACCACCATGAAGTCCACATCTTTAGGACCCTTGTCCAAAATTCGAGACTCAACTCCATCAAACAACTTAGCGGGTCTTAAATTAGCATAGAGATCCAAATCGAACCTTAAACCCAGCAAAATATCTATACCCGCAAGAACACCATTAGGCTTAACCGCACCAGGATACCCAATTGCCCCGAAAAGAACTGCGTCAGAACTTTTGCAGGCCTCCCAAGCCTCATCAGGCCACTCCTTTCCACTCTCCAAGTAGTACTTACCGCCGCAGGGAAACTCTACAAAATCGAAATCAAAACCGGTAACAGTGTCTCTAGCCGCCTTCAGAACCTTTACGGTTTCTGGAACAACTTCCCTACCTACTCCATCACCAGGAAAAACCACAATCTTGTAAGTCAGGGTCAAAAGCATTCCTCCGTAAGAAGGGGAGCAAATACGTTAACATATAAGTATTATGTTCAACTGATTTTAACCATAATTCTAAAAACAGTAAACGTTCACAGACTATTTCTAACAGAAAGGCTGAACATTACTTAACTAGTTAATTAGCATTATTTTTTTGGGGGAGGGTGTATCCTTCCAGTTTATTTCCTTCGATTACATTAGCCAAGCGCAGTACGTTAATCGCTCTGCGGGTCTCAAAACTGTTAACATTCTCAATCTTCCTGCTGCAGGACTCCCAAATCTTCAATTCGTCAACTCTGCCATTTTCAGACAGAAGTTCAGCGATACACCACATGCAAAGTAGCACGTTTTCAAAAGATTTGATCCTTTGAGCGATCTCGACCCCCTTTCGGGTAAGCTTGTGGTAAATGTGGAAAATATTCTCGGGAGGAGGCTGGGGGCCCGCGTATTCTACAAACCCCAATCTCATGAGTTCTGACATCCGTGAATAAATGGAACTCTCCTTCTGCCCCTTAACGCGCGCAATATCAGCAGGAATAACCGCCTTCTCACCCATAATTTTAACAATCTTTTTCAGGTAACCGGGCAGCTGGTCAAAATCCAACTCAACATCGTTCCTGAGTTTGTAGTGAATCTTAACCGTTTTCACAAATCCCATTTCTCGGAGCTTCTCCAACTGGGACCAACCCGTGCGTCTACTCACACCCAAAAAACGCGTTATCTGATTGTTAGTCTTGGGAGTCTCCAAAGCCAACAAGTAGCGCAACTTACCATACAATTTTAAACAATCAATATCACCAAACAAGTCCATAGCCAGAAAACCCAGTGGAGTCAAAACAAAATTGCCATTATCAGTCCCAATAAATCCCGATTTGGTAAGGGGATCCAGATACCTTTTCTTAAACTTGGAAGCAAAATCGCGCTCAAAACCGAGCCGCTCCATTAAAGAGTCAAAATTCAACCTCTTATTCTCAAAGAGCAAATTCATCAACGCTTGGCGATTCTTACTTGCCAATACCCCTATAGCCAGTTCAGCCCCAGCCCGTTCAACATCCAACAAAATCACCATACCAAATAAATAGGAAAATTACTAAAGAAAAATAATAAAGAAAGGAAAAAAGTGGGGAAATAGCTCAACTAACCAAGGAATCCAAAAGCTCAATCAGCTCATACAATTCTAACTTGCTGCCGGTCTCTTTGATGCCATCCCTAAGGTTGAGGAAACAGAACGGACACGAAGTAACTATTGCTTCAGCTCCCGTCGCTTCAGCTTCCTTAATTCTCTCCTTCACCGTATCAATGGCTAGCTCTGGGTACTGGGTTTTGACACCTCCACCCGCACCACAGCACCAAGTGTTTTCTTTGATTCTGTACATTTCTACGAACTTCACGCCTGGAATTTGGCTAAGCACATATCTTGGGAGCTCATACCACGCTTCCTTCTCTTTCTCTATTGCTCTAGTATCCATGAACCAGTTCTTGCTCTCCTCTAGGCGTCTCTTTTCTATGTCATCTGCAATGTGTCTCGTGAGGTGGCAGGGGTCATGCCACGTGACTTTCTTATTGAACTCTTTTGTTATTTTGAGTTTTCCCTGTTTCATCAAGTCCGCTATGTACTCTAGCGTGTGTACGGGTTTGAACGGTAGCGGTTTTCCCGAGTATTTTGGATAGTCTACCTTAAATGTTCTGTAACACCCCGCGCAGCTAAACACTACTGTTTTGTATTGCTTGAATGTTTCAATATTTTGACGCATAACTCTTAATGCTTCATCTATCTGTCCAGTTCTAAACAACGGTGAGCCACAGCATACCTCATCTTCTAATACTGCTAACGGTTCCCCAATTTTTCTAAACAGACGCTCCGTAGCTTCAGCAACATTCTTGATTCTATACGCTCCGGTACATCCCACGAAGTAGGCGGTTTTAGCGGTTTTAGTTTTCTTTCCCTTGAACCAACTGGTTCTTTCTGCGTGCGGTTCGTTGTACGGGTTGTTCTTCTCTTTAATGTTTTTGCCTAGCCCTGCGGTTTTTGGTCCGAGGGGTATGCCCTTTTCTACCAGCGTAGCTCTTAGGGCTTCAATCACATCGACGGTAGGAATCTTGTTTTCACATTGTGCTGCACAGTTTCCACACGTAGTGCATTGAAATATGATGTCTCTCATCGCTTCGTCTGGCACAAGGTCTTCTTCCAAAACAGCTCTCGCCATCCACATTTTCCCAGAGTTGTAAAAGCCTTCCCACTCCTTACTTCTTCCAGCAGGACACCCTAACACTATACCTTCGTAGAGAGTGCCTTCATGCTCACCTATACCTGCTCTGTCCGGTTCACCCGAATACGCAAACCTACAAGCTCCACAGTGAATACATCGGTAGATTTGTTTTTTCATTTTATCTAATCTTTCCATTTTATTAACCTCCTAAGGAATCGCGAGTCTTCCAGGATGCATGATGTAGTTTGGATCCCATATCGCCCTTATCTTCTTGAGAATTTTATGATAAGTCTCTGCTCTGCCATACATCATTGGGGCATGCACGTATGGATCCGGCCTGTACTCCACCCAACCTTTCTCCATGAATATCTCAGTAGTTTCACGGTTTAAATCTTGGACTTTATCCACATCGTCTGGTTTAGTGGCATCGTAGCATACTATTGGCATACATATAGCTTGCCGGCAGTGGTCTATGCTCGCTATCCACATAACCGGTGGAAACCCATGTTCAACCATTTTCTCGTTGTAGATTTCAGCGAACTCAGCGCAGTCTTTCCAAGGCGTGTACCACGTGATAAACAGAAACCCCGCATTCCACAGGGAGTACGGAACAGCTATCTTATTGGGCTTCTTTAATCTACTTGCTATCTGTTTGGGGTGAAGCTTCTGTTCTGGTAGACTATGACCAGTTTTCGCCTCATAGCCTTTCATGATTTCATTAATTCTCTTGGTTACAAAGTCTAATTCCTCTTGGCTATGCGCCCACACCTCGAAGTTCATCCACCACTCGGAAAAGCCCGCCTTCTTGTAAAACTCAAAGTCCGTAGGAACCTTATCTTGAGGCCACCTAGCCATGACCAAAGGCCAATTTCCTCCTTGGACCATAACGCAGTGGTCTGCTATGCCCATCTCATACTTGGATACTTCCAGTGTAGCATCCTGCATATCATAGGGATTGTCCATCCCGTATACCACTACTGTTTTATAGTGTGGATGGGGCACAATTTTTACTGCGGCTTTGGTGACGACTCCCATTGTACCTTGTGCTCCCAGGAATAATCCCCCAATGTCTGGTCCGATTCCCCACTTGTAGAAGGGTTTTGCTCCGGGTAAGGCCCAGCTTCCCGTGTAAATTATGTCACCTGTGGGTACTACTACTTCGGTTGACAGTATCATGTCTGCCTGAGGACCGTATCTTCCTGTTACCATGCTGAATCCTCTTTCAAGAGCGTCTCCCATGACTGTTGCTGCGGGTGGTGCGCCGTCCGGGACTGGTGGTGCCCATTCTGGGTAGTTTTTTCTGAAGTATGCCCAGACTGTTCCGCTTCGTACTCCGGGTTCGACGACCATGTATCTGGCGTCCGTGTCTACTTCTAGTATTCGGTCCATTCTTGAGAGGTCGAGTAGTATTCCGCTGGGTGTTATAAGTGGTGAGGCGAATCCTCCGCTTAGTCCTCCGGCTACTGGTGTTACTGGGGTTTTGTTTTCGTTGGCTAGCATGAGTACTTTTTGTATTTCTTCCACATTTTTTGGGCGTACTATTACTTCCGCGGGTGTGGATTCGAGGCCCATTATTCCCTTTGAAACATAGGCGTAGCGCATTGGAACGCTGTCGTTGACGTATTCTTTTCCGACGATGTTTTCTAATGCTTCAACTATTTTCTTTGTTACTGGTTTATAACTCATTATTTTTCCTCCACGCTTGTTTGTTTCTTAGCGGGAAACGGTTTACTTTTTACTGATACTATTTATTAATATTTTGCCAAGGTGCTACGTTTGTGTAGTAGCAAAATTAAGTAGACTTGGATGTTTCTTAATTGGTTAAACGGTGATTGAAATGAAACAATCCAAGCCTACGAGTAGTAATAATAGTGACCAGTCCTTTTTGCTTTTTCGGAAGCGT
>Ga0315314_1001527_pt1 | contig 20808 bp, 15 predicted proteins | sample TDP9_MG_FD_203631 | JGI IMG/M metagenome (GOLD analysis project Ga0315314, IMG submission 203631) | Freshwater sediment microbial communities from Lake Towuti, South Sulawesi, Indonesia - TDP9 | ecosystem: Environmental > Aquatic > Freshwater > Lake > Sediment | place: Indonesia: South Sulawesi... | reverse complement strand
GAGTTTTTTCGGGGTCGGGTCTGGACTTCTCCGAGATGCTTCAGGATATCAACTCACGGCTGGAGTGCGCTGAAAGAGAGAAGAGGACTTTAGATAGTTTGCAGTGTTCTGGAAAGATTTCCAAAGCCACGTATGACCAGTTAAAAGAAGGATACGCTAAGATCATATGCAAGATGAGAGACCTGAAGGAAACGCTGGAGCAAGAGGAGGATTTCTGGAAATTGAACTCCGATGAGCAGACAAGAGCCTTGGAAAGAATCCTCGCAATCTTAGAGTTCAATTACATAAGCGATAAGATCGATCTAGTTAAGTGGAAACGCGTGAAAGATATTGTCACGCTCGGGCTTGATTCCATGAGTGCCACCAAGAATGCCAACACGAAACCTCCTTTAAGACCCGGCCCTTCAGATTCTTTCCTCGAAGAAGAAACCAAAACTCTCAAGTCTGACGAGTCAACTGAAACCAAATTCGTCGGGAGAGATCATGACATGACAATTCCAGAAGTCCCGATTCTTTTAGAAGTAAAGCCGGAGAAAATCCCGGCGCAGCCGAAGAAGAGCGATGTTGGGTTGAGATTCCAGAAAAAAACCAAAAGCCATTTTCGACGGAATAAACCGAGGACAAGAAACGACTTGAATGTGAAGGGCCATTGTAAGAATCCTTGGAACGCGAAATGTAGGAATACGGATATAGAAGTCAGCATCTATTACAGAAGTGAATTTCTTCCTATCTGCCGCGAGTGTTGGCAGGAAATTTCGGCAAGAAATCTCGAATGGTCCAGCGCATAGAAAGCTGGGCTCTCAAGCACTCTGGCGCCTCATCAGAGGCTGTATATCACTCCACCCGGTCCCTCTTCCCTTCTGTAGGGAGCCAGTACCGGTTCCTGCTTTCTCTTAGGGCTTATTCTTGATCCGATGTATGAAGATATGAGGGCTGAGATTGGGTTAAGAGAGTACAGGATGACATCCCAGATCTTTGGTGTGAACGTGATCGTCTCGTTCAGGATGAAATACTCTCCCAGTACGAGCGTTCCCAGAATTCCATCCGTAAAAAGGTAGACTGTGAGGGTTGCGACTAGAGATTCCTTGAACCCGCTTATTCTATACATGTATATGACAAAAATGGATGATGCGAAAGAAGGTAGGAAATAAAGGTCGATACCAGAAAGAGAGGCAACCATCACCGATAGGAAAGCGCCCATCAACCCAGCAACGATGTACCTCAAGCCGGCATCCCTGGTTTCTGTGGCATATTGCGCTCTAAGTTCGACTGTTGCCCCGCAATGAGGACAAAAAACGGCGTCTTCCGGCATTTGGGCACCGCAGTTTCGGCAGTAAACCATCCAATCACCATCCTACTGAATAGTAGGCTTTCTTAAAAGCGTTTAAGTTTTTATTGAAGCATTAAGCTTTCATTTGCGTTTTCGGAAAATCTTCGCGTCACTGTAGTCGCAGACATATTCAAAGCCAACTCGAACCAGTCCGGCTCCTCGTTTCATGTCTATGTGAAAAACATATGTAAACAACACGGTAACACAGTATGATGTTTTCCACGTTATCCGCCTACATCCCACTTGTGTGGGTTAATCTGTACCGAACGGCCAAAAGTGCGGTGTGCATCGAATTAGCAACGGACCTGGCAACCACTTACTTAGTTAAGTCAAGATTTTCAAAGCGGGTTCACGTCCCGGACGTTAGGGAGGTCCGATCAAGAGTGTAGAGTCAACGTTTAGCCAACGGACCTGGCAGGACGTTTATTTAGTTTCATCAAGATTTTCCTTTCACGAAAAGGCCGGCGTTTTCGACTGGCCCACACGTCCGGGATTCACGAAAACACCGAACGTTTCGCTCAAGAGTACTGAGTAACGTGATGAGCAACGGACCTAAGCGGGTTATAGGAACTTTTCAGCCCAGATTCCGTAAAACTCTAGCGATGAGTACTGGGGGGCTAAAAAGGGGGTTGCGCGAACGTCTCCGCATCGCACCCTCAGCGCGTTGCGCTCTCGCTCGCGCATTGTCGTTCCTCTGGTTCCTGATGTATAAGTGAAGCATGAGTCCGCTAAGCAGAGAAGCGATAATATCAAATATGATTAGATTAATAGACCGAACACGTTGTTTGGATTAGGCGAGGCGATGCATTATGTCAGTAAAGTTCGGAGTTCGCATCGATCAAGCAGATTTGACGTATGAGGAAATTAGACACCTTTTCATAAGCTTAGAGAAGCTAGGTTTCCACTCAGCTTTCGTCACCGATCATTTCTACCCCATATTGAGTTTGTGTGATGGAAATGAGAAAGCGCCATTTCTTGAAAACTGGGTTTTGCTATCCGCTCTGGCTGTAGAGACAAGCACAATTAGAATAGGTACTAATGTTAACTGCAACAGCTACAGGCATCCGGCTATGTTGGCCAAGATGGGAGCGAGTCTCGACGTTATGAGCGGCGGTCGCCTCGAGTTTATGATAGGAGCAGGTTGGTATGAACCTGAATATAAGGGAGTCGGGATACCTTTTCCACTACCAAGGATGAGAATCGAACAGATGAAGGAAGCTATACAGGTTATTAGGATGATTTGGACTGAACATAGAGCCTATTTTAAGGGTAAGCATTACCATCTCGAAGGGGCGCTCAACTACCCTAAGCCACTGCAGAAACCTTACCCGCGAATTTGGGTTGGGGGAGGTGGTGAAAAATATACACTAAGGGCGGTAGCGGAGGTGGGCGATGGCACTAACTTTAGTGGGCCTCCAGATGTTGTCGAAAGAAAACTGAATTTGTTGAGAAAGTACTGTGAGGAGACCAGTAGGGATTATGGTTCTATTGCAAAATCTATTTCAACGGATGTGGTTGTAAGTGAGAACAAGGGCGAAATCGAAGACGGGCTTAAGAAGATCAAAACAACCGTCACAAAGCTCAGAAGGATGCAAGGTTTGAGTGGGGATGTAAGCCTTGAGGAACTTGAGAAGCCAAGGCTGATAGGCACCACTTCAGAGGTGATGAACAAAATAGAGGAATACCGTAAGCTTGGCGTAGACTACTTCATAATTGTTCCGGGTGTTGGCCGGGACCTAAAGGACACTAAGATGATGAAGTTTTTTGCGGAAAAAATAATTGCAGCCTTCAAGTAAGTCAATGGTAGGACTGAAGAACCCGGACGACTCGGACTGACAAACTCACCCGCCTTCCTTTTGCTCCGGTGGTTAAGTTCGAACTTAACCCCCAGCGTTAAAGCCTCCCGCCTTAACCCGGAGTATGCCGGACTGCCGCAGGTCGGGACGATCCGGAGTCTCCGAAATATCGGGACCTTGGGTGATGAGCAAGTGTTCGCCTTAATCCTTGTCGGCGTCCTCATCATGGCCGGCCCTATCGTAACCCTTGGCCGCGGTCGGGTGAGCCGGACGGATGGGACTGAGCGGATCTTTCGGATGTAAGGACTTAATCCGACCGTGATGTTTTTTCCGGCACGGCGAATATCTGGAATCCCTACATATTTTCAGCCGAAAAATAATATACGATTCCGTTTACGTCCTTGCGTCGGAACCGTAATGGTAACGGCATATCCGAAGACAAGACAAAAAAGTTAATAGAACCTAGAAAGCAGTTGTTGCCAGAAGGGTTCAACATGAGCATCTACAAGAAGATTGGAGTGAAACGTGTGATCAATGCGTTGGGAACAGCCACAGTCCTCGGAGGATCTACCATTCCGACTGATGCTTTTGATGCAATGATTGAAGCAAATAAGTGCTACGTCGAGATGTGGCAACTCCATGAGCAGGCTGGAAAGATAGTTGCACAGACAACTGGTGCAGAAGCTGGGTGGGTTACGCCTGGATGTTACGCTGCTCTCGTCCTATCCGTAGCGGCATGTATAGCGGGAAAAGATGCCGACAACATAAGAAAGCTGCCTGATGCAAGGGGAATGAAGAATCACGTGATTATTCAGCATCGCCACAGGTACTTTTTCGACGATGCTGTGAAGGTTGCAGGTGGAAGACTCGTCGTCGTAGGGGACGCATCGGGTTGCAGCCAAGAAAACATGAAAGCGGCCATAAACAGAAATACTGCAGCCATACTCTACTTTGCAGATGAAACGAGGCCTGCCACCTTCCCTGAAATTCCATTGAATGAAGTGATAGAGATCGGAAAACGGCATGATGTTCCTGTCATTGTTGATGCTGCAGCACAAATTCCACCTTGGGTTCCCTTCACAAGGTATACAACGATGGGCGCTGACCTAGTGTGCTATGGAGGCAAATACTTTGGTGGGCCTCATTCGACAGGATTTGTTGTAGGTAAAAAAGGTTTGATAGACTCTGTGGCGCTTCAAAGTTACATCGGCCACCACTCGAAAAATACAGGCAGCCTAGGAAGGGGGTACAAGATTGACAGGCAAGAGATCATTGCTATGATAGTCGCTCTGCAAAATTGGATCAAATTGGATCATACGAGGCATTTCGAAGACCTACACAGAAAGGCTGACTATCTGAAAAGTGGATTAGGCGGGATCCCTGGCGTCAAGATTGAAGATATGACTGACGGAATACTGTTCGTTGGTTTCCGCGTAACCCTTGAGAACAAGACAGTTGAAGAGACTGATGAACTGAATGAGAAAGCGTTGAAAGGAGGAAATCCAAGCGTCTGGCTGAATCGGGACCAAAACAGCCTGATCATCAATGTATGGTGTCTATATGACAACGAGGAAAAACTGCTCTGCGATAGACTAAAGCAGGTGCTTACCGGCCACAGCTAATCGAAACCTCAGATTTGGCTATCTCCGCCGGCTCACGGTAACTGAAAGACTGACGTCTTCGCGAATGTATGTTGGGCGTGATAACGGCATTCTTCCCGCTTCACTTCTGCAACCTCACAATCTTCCTTCTCACTACATCTACCTCAGCGTTATCGCGGACAAAAGAGTGGAAAACAAAAAGAAAAAAGGGGGTTTGCGAGCCTGCTGAAAGACTTTTCGGAACACGGCAGGGTTCGTGGCTTTCTTAAAAACGTTAGGATCCTAGATCTTCTCTTTCCGAATTCAGCGAAGGCTTGAACCCATATGCGGTTTGCTAGTCCAACTTTGGCTTGATCTTCAACATTGACATAACTGAAAACGTTAACTGAAGGCAAGAGTGGTTGAGATACGGGGCATAGCCTGTGTTTCCTCTGATCAACGCCCTAAGTTGGACTGCTGATCGCGTTTCCATTGCAATCCCCGGACTTCCGATTGTGAGTCTAGCGATTAATACGTCAATTGTTGCTGTAATCCCGCCGATTCGTCAGAGAAATTGTTGTCCTTTAGGGAGTGTCCTGTCTGGCATGTTTTTTCAGCCACCCGGCGGCTTCTCGTAGCATCGGGTGCCTCGACACATCGATTACAGGAACCTCCAAACCCGACACCTTTATGAACGAAGCGTACTCAGGCATCAGGGCAAAGTTCACTGAGCCCCAGAATATCTTGCCCTTCAGATAGTCTTCCATCAAGTCGTTCGTGTCGGGGGTCAAAGGGAAGTGGACGAATAGGACGCCTTCAGCCCACTGTGCCATAACTGGAAGACCAGACTGGATTATACGGGCAAACATCTGGGCCAAGGTATCCTTTGAAAACTGGAAGTAGTCGAGAATGACAATCTGCTTGGCTGGCTTGTATACGATCTTGACATTCGTATCTCTGTTCTCGCCTTTACGACTAGCCATATCCTTATCACCTTTTTGACGACATAGGAATCATTCAGCCTTCTTAATCATCTCCCAAAATCAGGATGAAAAAGCTTTCCCCGATCTCGACCTATGTCTTCTGTTCGCCGTTCCTTTTTTCCGCCATCTCGGCCGCCATCTTGATCGCTTCTATCATGCTCTGGGGGTTCGCCGTTCCTTTACCAGCCTTCCCAAAGGCTGTACCGTGATCCACCGAGGTTCGGATTAAGGGCAAGCCAAGTGTTATATTGACGCCGCTGACCGAGGTCCATTTCTTCGTTTCCTCATCCCACCTTAGACCCAACAATTTCACGGGTATGTGCCCTTGATCATGATACATTGCGACCACAGCGTCATAAGCTCCGCCTCTCGCCTTAACGTAGACAGTGTCAGCTGGCAGAGGCCCATCAACATCGATGCCTTCTTCCTGCGCCAACTCCACAGCCGGTTTGATCTCCTGGATCTCTTCAAACCCGAATAGTCCGCCTTCACCCCCATGCGGGTTCAGAGCAGCTACAGCAATTCTAGGTTCGGTTATTCCCATCGACCGTAGTGCCTCGAAGGTAAGCTTCACTGCTCTATACACACGCTCTTTCTTTATCATGTCGCATGCTCTCCTCAGGGACACGTGTGTTGTCACATGTATGACCTTGAGCGGGCCTTCAACAAGCATCATTGCGTAATCCTTGGTGCTTGTGAGATGGGCCAGTAGTTCTGTGTGTCCTGAGTAGTTATAGCCCGCCTTGTTTATGGCTTCCTTGTTGATCGGTGCCGTTGTGATCGCATCTATCTCGCCGTTTAAGGCTAGCGTAACAGCTCTTTCGAGGTACTCCACTGATGCTTTTCCAGCCATCGTGTTGACTTGCCCCATTCTAAGATTTCTTAGGTCAATGTTCCTCAGGTCAAGGACATCTATTGTGCCGTGGTCAAACAAGGCGTCTTTTGGATCACTAATGGAATTTATGCGGATACCGACATTGGCGATCTCCACTGCTTTTTCCATTACTCCTGCATCGCCTATAACGATTGGACGGCAAATGTCGTGGATTTCCTTCAAAGAAAGAGCTTTGACTACAACTTCAGGTCCGACACCTGCAGCATCCCCCATCGTGATCCCTACGATTGGTTTCATCCAGATCAGTCTTCTCCACTCTTCGGACTCCGAGAAGTCTCTCTTGGTATTGTGCGGGCTTGCTTTGAGAAGTTCCTTGAGGAAATGGCGATCCAGCTCTGTTGTCCTTTTCAACCCTTTATGACGGCAAGCGGAACCAACCTAGCTACATAGGTGGCAATCCCAACGTTGTTGCTTACCTCGGCAACTCTGTCCACATCCTTGTAAGCCGGATCGGCTTCCTCGGCCAAAGCAACTGCACTATCCGAACGGACAACTATCCCCCGATTCTCCAATTCTTTTCTCACCCTATCGCCCCAGAACCTCCTCTTCGCGGCGGCTCTACTTAGCATTCGTCCCGCACCGTGCGCTGTTGAACCGAATGAGACCTCCATAGCTTTAGGTGTTCCAACGAGGAGCCATGAGCTGGTTCCCATAGATCCGGGGATTATGACTGGTTGACCGTATGGTCGGTAATCTGCTGGGACATCTCGATGACCGGGCGGAAAGGCTCTCGTTGCCCCTTTCCGGTGAACCCAAACCTTCTTTCGGCCTCCGGCGATCTCGTGTTCTTCAGTTTTCGCGATGTTATGAGCCACATCATAGACTAGGTCTAAGCCGAATCTCTCGGCCGGTTCTTTGAACACTCGCTGGAAGCTTTGGCGAACCCAGTGCGCAATCATCTGCCGATTTACAAAGGCGAAGTTTATCGCGCAACCCATCGCCTTAAGATAATCTTGAGCCTCATCACTGAGACCTGGCGCACAAGCGAGCTCCCTATCTGGTAGTGCCATCTTATACTTATGTACCGCCCTTTCCATCACACGGAGATAGTCTGAACAGATTTGATGACCATATCCCCTCGAACCGCAGTGAATCATCACTGCTGCTTGGTTTTCGCTGCTTATGCCGAAAGCCTTAGCGACCCTGGGATCGTAGATTCTGTCAACCTTCTGAATTTCAAGGAAGTGGTTTCCGGAACCCAAGGTTCCCAACTGGTTCAAACCGCGTTCCTTAGCGGCTGGTGACACCTTGCTCGGGTTAGCTCCCTCCATTCGTCCTTCTTCTTCACAGTGTCCGATGTCTTCAGGCTGTCCGAAACCCTGATCGATTATGCCAGGCACGCCTTCGATGACGATACGGTCGAGGTCGTGAGGCGTGACTTTGAAGTCTTTCCTGCGGCTTCCAAGTCCGCTCGGGACATTGCGGAAAATGGCATCAGCGAGCTCTCTAAGTCTCGGCCGGACGTCTTTCTCTGAGAGATTCGTCGTTAGGAGGCGTACGCCGCAATTGATGTCGTATCCCACTCCGCCTGGGCTTATGACGCCTTCTTCATAATCTGTGGCAGCCACGCCCCCTATTGGGAATCCGTATCCTTCATGTCCGTCCGGCAACGTTACAGAATGCTTATAGATGCCCGGCAGATGAGCTACGTTCGCGCACTGTTCCAGGGTTCTGTCGATCTTCATCTTTTCGAGTAGCTCATCGTCAGCCAGGACCAGTCCGGGAACTCTCATGCCCGGCTTATACGTTTGAGGTATTCTCCAAGTATATTTATTGATCCTTTCAAGTGGAACTCGTGGTGGAGGTCCACGAAATCCCCGTTCTTCCTCTCCCATTCTCAACACCATTACACATGGAGAGAAAAAGGTGCAATATAAACAATTTTCAGACTTGCGCCAGATCACTTACCGCTCATGATCATATCTAACTGACAATGTGGAGATGCCGGTTCCGCCTCATTGTTCTGAAAAAGATACTATGCCGGAGATAATTTTTAGCAGGTTAGACGAGGAAACATTAATTTGAGGGCCTTGGACCTTCGTCATGCCAACAAGGAGGAAAAAGAGGATTACCTCAAGACGTTGGAGTTTCGTTACCCGAATGGATACCGTGCTCAGTCGGGTTTTCACCGATCACTTGGAAGAAGCATCGTGACAAATTAGAGGCCATCGTTAACCGCCACCCCTTGATCTTCGGCACATACGAGAAAAGCAGCCGAAATTTCGACGAAATGCCGCCAGTCTATCGCAAAGGCGAGTACTGCACTGACAATTGAGGATGCGCCTGGCACAATATCCAAGAAGGGTTGGAGGGTCAAGTCGTAGACCATCCTCTTGCCGACTGGAAAGCGCTGGAGAGCTATCAACCACCAGACTTCATGACTAGGACAGAAAGGGGCGAAAGGAATTGGGAAAAGATCAGGAGAACCATTAAAGAACGACGGAAGAAAGGTCTTCTGACCCTAGGAGATGGCGAACGACTCTTCGACCGTTTATACTTTCTAAGGGGCTTTGGAAATCCGATGCTCGATATCGTCAGAGACGAACCCCATCTTCCTAAGACGATCAGACTGCTTCAGGACCACGAGACAGAACTGATCAACAAGTGGTTGGAATTCGGTGTGGACATAATCAGTTTTCACACCGACATAGGGACTCAACATGGATTGATGATGGAAGCAGAGTTCTATGATGCCAACGTACCTTTAGAAAACATTGAAGCCATGTGTCAAGCCACGGAAAGATTCTGCATCGGGAAAGGGTGACTAGAAACATAAGATTGGTGAGCTCCATGGAACTAGGTTATCGTAAGCGCTTCTTCGTACGATACCCGAATAAAAGTGCTTTAGAGCGAAACGTTGACTCGATTCCAGTCTCGGCAGCTCACCGTATGGTGATAGGTCCCTAGGGGGCGAAGAATCACATCCTCGCATTTCCCTTGAAGATACGACTGTCTCCGTATGTGATGCGCTAGATATCCAGAATGAATTTCAAGGTTGCCTTTCCTGGTTTTTCTTGGATCTCCATCTGATGGTATGTAACTGCCTTCACTCCTATCTTCTGTTTATGTTTCGTTTCGTCGAAAGGTTCCCCCCAAATCTCGGCCGTGAGCCGTATGGTCTCTCCGTCTTCTTCCATCTTCAGAATTTTGAATTTCGAGTATAGCATGTTAGACACTTCAAACTTGATCAGTAGTTCTTCGAGCCAATTGTACAATAAGGATGGTTTGTCGTACGCTTTCACTTCGACCATATCTTCAACCAGAGGTTGAACGCTGTCGGTATCGGTCATAACTTCAAACATGGCTAAAGCCGCGTTCTCAAAGGCCTCAGCTAGGTTTCTGCCATAAGCAGCTATGTACACGTCCGCTGTGTGCTCAAGAAACCTGAACTTCGGCATCTTCCTCGTTTCCCATTATTCATGCTAGTCTTCCTACGAGATAAATGATTATTCAACATATGTAAAAGATGAACATTGGCAGATTGCCAACTACTGTACTGTTATCTCTCTTTGGCTTGTGGTCGTCCATCAAAGCGAGGCGGCATACTTCCAAAAGCGACAAGCTCGACGTACCGTTTGGTACGCGTTCACAGGTTAAGTCGACGCCGCTAACGGCCTTTGGATGCAAGATGATCGGCCTGAAACCTCTGGGAAAGCCAAGATGAAAAACCTTTATATCAAGGCATGAAAGAGTCGAATTGCGCTGTATGAAGGAAAGAATGATGGCCTCTCAAACAGTTGTCTCTTTTGTGATAGACACCGAGATCACGGCTGCGTATTTCGACGAATTACTCAAGTTTTTCCATCAACAATATATCCTCCCGCATCAAGAACGCTTCGCAAACGTCAAGCGAACGGTCGTTGACGACGCTTTCGTTCTTTCGTTCACGGTTCTTGCACCCGAAGTGAAAGGGTACGTCGATGTCGAAATGAGGACTGGAAAACCAATCCAGGTAAGAATGATGCCAAACGATGCGAGCTTTCCTCAACAGATCTTAGACCAACTCAGAGAGGATCTAATGATTGGTGTTCAACTTTTCGAAGAAAAAGTTAGAAGAACTACGCTATATTTTGCCTTCGTTGAGGGCGAAGAAGTCGTAGTCGAAAAGGCTCCGCAAAGGCGGAAGAACATCATATTCAGGATGTTTTCCGAGAGCATGCTCTTACTATTCATCATCTTTATTGCTGCCAGTATCATCCTCTTTATGATCTTTGGACCATTCGCGCCAGTAATGCTCGTGGCGATCCAATTCGTCATGGTCCTCATATCTGACAGAGTAATCTTGAAGATGGGAAACTGGCGGATCACCAAGGAAAAACCCACTATACACATTTTCCAGTATCATCTTCCGGTTGATGAGTATAAGAATCTGCAAGAGAGATTCAATAGGGAAACGCTCCTCAAGATAAAGGCCGAGATCTACAAGAGAACGTTCGCACAAAGGAAACCATTGGATTGTCAGACAGTCGACGAGGTTTTCTCTTCGTACGGATTCAAGTGCATGCCAGAGAAAATGTCCACGAAGACAGTGAATATCTATGAAATTGTAGAGAAAGCCGCTGAAATGTTCAAGCTTCCGACCCCCAAGATAGTGGTTGCAAACACGATTCTGCCGAACGCGGCGGCCTCAGGACCAAGCCCTAGCCATGGTGTAGTGCTCATTACCACCGGACTGCTTGTCCAACTGGAAGAAGACGAAATATTCAGCGTCATTGGACACGAGTTCAGCCATCTCAAGGGAAGAGATCCTCTGGCACTTTTTGGGTTGACTGCTGCTGAATACTTGCTCAGGGTGTACGTCTTCTGGCCTTTCCTCTATTTCTTCGGATACTTCTACCTCTTTTTCGCTCTCAGTGCCGTCTATTTCATCGCGAAGTTCTTTGAATCGAGGGCTGATCTCGAAGCTGCAATTGTAATAGGGCAACCGAATGTTCTAGCTGAAGCCTTGCGAAAGATCGGGTTCCGCAGACTCCAGTTTGAGCGATTACCTGCATATAAGATCCAAGACTGGATCGGATGGGACCCCCACCCACCCATCTACTTCAGGGTTGCACGTCTGGAGAAACTGGAAGCGCTGGAGAAAGTGAAACATCCATTGATCCAATCCATCAAAGACAATGTGAGAGGTTTCCTAGCGGCACTAGGCTAATTCCGGATAATAGAGAGAGTTTAAACTCAGTTCGCTTTCTGTAGATTCAGTTCAGACTCCGTACTAAGTTCAGGTGCTTCCGCATATGTGCACCTGTTGCCCAATTTTCAATGGGCATCCGCCCCCACAGACGTTAAGGCTCGGGCAGTCGTAGCATTTTTCTTGAACGTATTTCCGGGCTCTGAGTTTGAGGCAGAGAGGATTCTGCCAGATTTTCTTCCAGTCGTCCTTCAGGATGTTCCCAAGCGGCGTGAAGTAGCTCTGGCACGGAATGACTGTGCCGTCGGGTTCGATGCACATGCTTATGCGGCAAGCGCTGCAGCTCTTTATCCCTAGCTCGAGCCGGAGCGGGTCGAGGACGCAGTATTCCGTGGGTGTATACCAAGTGAACTCCATACCTAATATCCGTGCGTAGTCTCGAATCTGAGTCAAGATGGGTTCCAATGACGATTCCTCCAGAGCGAAGTCTTTTGCTACGCTAGGAGCCTTCCCCGAATAAATCAGGCTGTTGCAGGCAAATTGCTTAAGACCGAGGCCGTGGACAAAATCAATCGTCTTCAAGATGTCACGAACATTGTACTGGCTGAGGGTCGTGTTGGTAATCGTATAGATGGGCGAAGCTATAGCATGCTTGAGGCCTTGAACCGTTTCTTCCCAGCTTCCCTCGACCCCTGTAATCTTGTCATGAACCTGTGCGTCGTAAGATTCAACGGTTATCTGAACATGATCTAGACCGGCGTCAAGGAGCGACTTAAAATAGGCTTCATCCTTGAGTCTGCGACCATTGGTGACGAGACCGCTGACCAGTCCGATCTTTTGGGTGTAGGCGATGAGGCTTGGAAGATCCTCTCGGAGTGTGGGTTCGCCGCCGGTGAAGACCACGTGAGGAATGCCCAACTTGAGGAGTCTATCCATTATCTTGAACCATTCTCGGGTGGTCAGCTCGGTTGTTTCCCTAGGTCCTCCAGCATAGCAATGGATACACATATTGTTACAGCGATAAGTTATGGCTAAGTCCATGCGGTACGGCGCACTCAGATCTTTCTGGAAAGGTTCGATCTTTTCCACGCCTAGGTAGGAGACCGGGCATACATCAGGAGTCTTTGCGAACGTGTTAACGACGAATAGGACATCTTGGTAGTCTTTCCGAGCGGTCTCAACATCGACGCGGTAGCGTCTCCGAATTCTTTTTATGGCCTGCTCTTCCGTTTCGCCTTTAATCAAGGAGCGGACGTAATGCGCGGCAGTCTTGTTAAGAAACAAGACCCGAGAAGCGTTGATGATCAGTACGCCGCTTCCGTCCTCCTCCAAACGTAGATGGAGGCGCAGTCCTTGGTATGCGTCTTCATCCACCCTCAGATGATGAAGAGCGACCTTAGGTTTTGATCTGTTAATTCTGCCTAGAATCTTCAAACTATCGGGCACCTCCATGAGCACACGCGCATGCACAGCTCACACAGGCGCATGCACAGGCGCAATGGGCGCAAGCACAGACGCAGCTCGACCGGCTTCTGACTGGACGATCCCTCGCTGCCATTGCGGGCGCTGGTACAAGACGGTTCGTGAACTCTTGAACATTCTTCACGGTATTGTTCGCTGCCTTTTCAAGACCTCTGACAATATTGTTAGCGAATTCTTGGGCAGGTATAGGTCTTCCTTCAGTTGGGACATTTGGGGGGAGAGGCGTCGGGCCGGATGGGAAGTATGGGCCACCCCAGTACCACCACCATCCAGGTCTAGGATAGATAATCACGTCCGGCGGGAAGACGACGCTGAACTTCTCGTCAAAACCATCGTCAGCGAGCAGCCACTCTATATTCTGGTCAATGGCATCCCCTTGAAGTTCAGGAGTTCCAGCCTGCATAACTTGGCCCCAAGCTTTGTTGACTATTGACCGGTAATAGTTTACTGTATCCGCCCTAGAGTAGCCGCGTAACTTATAGTCTACAGCATCCCTCAGCGCCAAGTAGGTTCGGGCGAGCGTCATCTCGTTCAAACTTCCGTCCGCTCCGAGGGCGTCCAAGTAGTCAATCTCGTAAAACCTTAAAGGAGGAGTAGGTTCACCCGCGGGTCTTTCGAGCCTTTGAAGCCTGAGAAGGGGATCCGTCGCCATCACCATGACTACTCGTTTGAGAAGAAGACCGAAGAGAATCATCGTGAGAACCCGAATTGGCTTCAAGTCCAGAACCACACCAGCTTCGACCGCGGTGAGGCCACGTGCTGCACCTAGGGCTTCAATGGCTATTCTCGGCTTCTCATAGGGTGCTTTTCTGAACCTCATCAGAACAATTATGATTGCTCCTATTATGACTAGGATGGCTCCGCCGATGGCGACGTATAACCATATGTTGGGGCCTAGGCTCACGTACTTCTCTGGAAAGGAGACGCCTACTTTCAACGGTTGGGCTGGAGGCCAGTTGCTCCGCTCCCAGTATACGACAAGATTGTTCCCATCCATGAAGACGTTATCGAATGGTATATTTGCTGGATGCTTTACCTCGTCGCTTGTGACGCCTTCGGGCAGCCCTATCGCAACGCGAACGTTCCTAATAAAACCGCTGGCACCATCGAAGGTGGTCGGATAAAAAGACATACCAACGTTTCCGGGGTTTGCACTATCTGTAAAGATCATTTCTGGGACAACGGCGTAAACTAGTAAAGTATAAGGCCGGTTGAGGGCTATCGGCTTCTCGAGTTGCACATCGATTCCGTAGAAATCCCCACCTGATACATCCGTGTAATCAAGATCGGCACCTGAGGCGTCCCGAACCGATTGGATCTGGAATCCTCCTTTTGGCATCCCGACAGTGACGATCCCTTGAGGCGAGCCTGAAGTGTATGCCAAGGTGATATTGTACTGGATGTCGATGGATCCGTCGGTGTTTATCCAGACACGGACCCATTCTTGGCTGACTGTGTAGGTTATGGCAGCTTGAGCTACACAGATAGGGATTAAAGCACCCGAAATGAGCAATGCTATTGAGATGAACGCTGGGCGGAGGACCCGACTTTGCATCACCATGTCGGCTCCTCTGTCAACTCGAACTTGTTATTGCAGTAGCCGCAAGTGACATAGGGCTTTCCTGCAATGACCTCAACCTTACTCGTGTCAACTATCGCGTTACAGATAGGGCAACGGACCTCTTTTATCTTTACCGGCCCTGTAACGGCCACGGTCTGCTTTATCTCCATCTGCTTTCTTTCTCGACCAAGAAATATCAACAAGATACCGGCAACGAGGAAGACAAGCCCCTCAAGGAAGTAGGTGATTCCGAGATTTGAGGAGATCATGAAGATGACTCCCAGGAATATCAAAATTGCTGAGCCCGTGTAGACAAGAATCTTTAGAGCACCTCTTGCCATTCCAGTGCCTCTCCAACTTCAATCCTAAGTCTTCTTCTTCCTAAATGTTAATGGGTTGCACTCATGGACTAACAGAAACTATATCGCATTAATATTTTTATGCCCTCTGCTATTTAGCGTATGTTATGCCCCGAGGTTTGATTCTCTTTGTGGTCCTTTGGTGTGCTTGTCCCGACTGCGATCGCCAAGACGACCCACGAATCAATCCCATCAATCATGTCCCAGATAAAGACGCCGTCCCATCCCGCCTTTTCCGCCTCAGAGGTAAGCTTGACGGTTGTCAAGGCACTATGTCGCCGTATGGAAGAACTGAGGCAAACCTCGTGACAAGCGCCGCCAAGGTATGGGTCGGTAAATATTTATGACTTTCGTTTATCTTCCAAAGATACACTCATGCTAAGTGAACGCTCAAGTTTTTGTACAGGAAGCCTAAAGCCCAAAATGCGCGGGACCAAGCATCTCTAAGAGATTACATAGTTGAATTGGCTCTATCCGACTGTAAGCCCTGCCCCCCAGGTCATGGAAACGCTGATCAGAAACCCTCCCTTGGACCATCGCCAAGCAGTTGGCTGGCTTTCTTGGAGCAGAACTCGAATTCTCTAGAGCAATCCTTAAAATCTAGAACGACGTAGTCTACAACGGCGTGGGCGTTTCCCCGGACGGCCGCCGAGGGGCTTGCGGAGGGATCCGGGGTAAACGCGCGAAATGGCCCATCACGATCGCCCACGCCTAATGCCCTCAATAAGACTTGGAAGACAGACTCCCAAGCAAAAACATAAGGTGACGGGAGGGCATCGGGCGTGGGACGTGAACCGAGTGGGCAACCTATTCCGTATCCTCAGCAACAGTGTCCGAATTCGAATCCTTAAAGTGCTTGCGCTGAAAGGCAGTTGCTCATTTTCTGAATTATATCGCGTCTGCAACGTTTCTGCCGGAACGCTTGCCTATCATTTAAGTGTTTTGAAAGAACTCGTTTCAAAGGAGGATGAAGATTACTGTCTGACCGAAATAGGTTGTTATGCATGCAGTCTCATCAAGGAAATAGAAGACTTTGAGGAGATGCACAACTCTGTCAAAGGAACTGTCTTCAAAATGCAAAAAAGGAAACCGAAGTAACAGAAGGCCATAGTTGATGACGCCAGACTCATCATTCGCGATCGACCTGAATCTCTAGATTAGCGACGTTCGATTCTATGATCTTCTGTTCGAGAGCTTATGTACACACAGCCTTAGCCTTAAGGTCGTCGCCCTGTTCTCATCCGGCGAATTCCCAGCATCAGATTGTTTCGATTTTAATTTCAACCTTTCCGTTCCTTTCCGTTAGAGTATTTTTTAATCTCAGCAAACATCCATATTCTTGCATTTTCATGTTTTTGATATAAAAAGAAGATCAGGCGATTCAGTTTGATAGCCCGTTCTCTCATGCCAAGCTCTTCTATCTCTTTCTTAGCAGAGACCGCTTCAACACTTCCAAGCACGAGACAATAGGAACCTACAATCTTGATCCAGACGGCTCTGCATTCAATATGAGCTTTGCATTCTACTATTCTCGGCGGCTTCACTTTCTCGGCTGGGAACGCTGTTAATCTTGTTCTATTTCACTTATGCCATAGGGAAACCGTTAAAGAGCAGTTAGATCAACTGGGAGGGCTTACAACTATGAGGGGTTTGGTCAAGTTTTTCATCAGGTATTTTCCGGAGTCATCATCTGGAGAATACTTCGCTCATAGCTAGGCGAATATGGCCAGGAGAGGGAAGGCTGACCTCTACAAGAGAGTTGCTGAAGTGATCATATTCTCTCAATTGGATCGCGCTTCCGTTCAGTGTAAAGCTTACACTAGATCTTCGCTCCCTTCAGCAAGAGGGCATTGACGATTACGCTTATCGAGCTCGCAGACATCGTAACGGCGCCAAACTCCGGCCTCAAAACTATCCCAAGGGGAACTAGTACGCCGGCGGCTGCGGGAATTGCCACAACGTTGTAGCCGGTTGCCCAGAGCAAGTTTTCGTTCATCTTCCGCATCGTTTTCTTGCTGAGTATGATGAGCCTAGAAACGTCTCTAGGATCATTCTTGATCAAAACGATGTCGGCTGATTCGACTGCAACGTCTGTGCCTGCTCCGATCGCTATTCCAACGTTTGCTTGAACCAGTGCAGGCGCATCGTTTATGCCGTCTCCGACCATGGCTACCTGTTTTCCTTGATCCTGGAGTGTCTTGACTGTACTCGCTTTCTGTTCGGGAAGAACCTCGGCGAAGAACGTGTCTAGGGCTAACTCTTTAGCCACATAGGCGGCTGTCTGCTTATTATCTCCCGTAAGCATCGCCACTCTTAACCCGAGTTCTTTCAAAGATCTGATTGCTTCTCTAGACTCGTCTCGTATCAGGTCAGCCATAGCTACCAACCCCTGAAGCCCTTTGTTAGTCGCTATATAGACGACCGTTTTCCCCTCAGACGAAAGTTTTGAAACCACATTACCGTGCTCTTCGGGGCTTATCTTCAGATCTCTCATAAGGTTGGCGTTTCCAATGAAGACGTCTTCTTTGCCGACTAGGGCTCTGGCGCCTTTCCCTGGAATAGCAGTGAATTTCCTCGCTCTTTTGCTTCGCAGACCTTCATCTTGCGCCTTTTTGACTATTCCCTTTGCTATCACATGCTCTGAATCGACTTCGATGGCGGCTGCGTTTTCCAGAATTTCTTTTTCGCTCCAGTCTCCAAGTCTGACAATGTCTGTAACGCCGAACTCTCCTTTGGTTAGCGTTCCCGTCTTGTCAAAAACCACGGTATCGATCGTCTTTCCAATTTCCAAAGCTTCGGCGTTCTTGATCAGAATCCCTTTATTGGAGGCTATCGTTGTCGAAATCGAGGTGACTGCTGGGATGGCTAAGCCCAAGGCGTGCGGGCAAGTAATGACTATGACTGTAATAGCAAGTGTCAAGGCGAAGAGGCTTCCGGCTCCGATGCCGAACCAGAAGAGGAATGTTCCTCCGCCTGCAAAGATCGCTATGAGTGTTAGGTAGTGCGCTGCCCTGTCGGCAAGTTTCTGAACTCGAGGCTTAGAAGCAATCGCCTGTTCAACGAGCTTTATGATCTGAGCGATTGCAGTCTCCTCGCCCGTTTTCGTAACTCGGACTCGGATGGCCCCTTCCACATTCATCGTCCCCCCGATGACTTCACTTCCTTTCCTCTTTTCAACGGGCCTCGATTCTCCAGTGACCATCGCCTCATTGATTGAAGTCTCGCCCTCTATCACTGAGCCATCTATAGGAACCTTCTCGCCCGGTTTGACAAGAACGAGGTCACCGAGCCTGAGCTCAGAAGTAGGAACCTCAACCACCTCGCTGTCTCTTATTAGGTTAGCGGTCGGCGGAATCAATTTTACCAGCTCTCTCAAGGCGCCAGATGCGCTCCTAGCGGCTTTCATCTCCATCCAGTGTCCGAAAAGGATGAACGCGGCGAGAGTACTTATCTCCCAGTAGAAGTCTGGCGCCTCAAAAAAGAAGGTGGAGCCTACACTGTAAAGGTATCCTGCCAAGAGCGCGATACTTACCAGGACATTCATGTCGAGCGCGCGCACCCTAAGAGACCGAACCGCGCCCTTGTAGAATACGAAGCCACCATACAAGATGACGATTGAGGCTGAGAAGACGAGAAGAAGATCCAACGATAGAAGCGACGGCAAAGTATATCCAAACCATTCCTGAATTGACGGCGACAAAACTAGGACAGGAATCGTGAAGATCGCTGCAACCAGGAAATGTCTCTTCATCTCAGCCTCCATCATGGCGTGATGATCATGCACAGCCGGCTTCTTCATCTTTATGGCTTCATGCTCAATGTGGGCTTTTTCATGGGCTGATGCGCGCTCTTGGCAGAGAACTGCGCATCGCTTCAATTCTCTTATTATATCTTTGGCGGTGGCCATCCCCTTATGAACTCTAACTCTCAACAGGTTGTTCACAGGATCAAAAGTCGAGTCGACTACATGCGGAACGGCGTTCACCATATCCTCTATCTTGCAGGTGCATTCCGGCGATACATAATCACGAACTTCCAACTCTATTGTTTCATAATCGCTTTCCATTTCAGGGAGCCTAGCAGAGTTGCCAACTACCAATGACTTCGTGAGGTAATAAAGGGTTCTGATCTTCTATCAACGGCGATCTGTACTCGGCACCTATTGCACGAGAAATCTTGTTTTGATATATCTTCAAAAGAAATACTCATATGCCGCTGACCGAACCATTCTATCGGATAAACTTCTCAGAGGTGAAATAAGTGTCTGAAAAAAGCAGGGATTGGATTTGGCTCATACTAGTCCTAATCGTGTTGGCAGGCATCGCAGTTCCAGTCGTGTTGACAACTGTCTTGCCCTTGCTTATGTTCCAACCCGGAGGTTGGTACATGTCAGGAATGATGGGCATGATGGGTTTCGGATGGTGGTTCATGCCTCTGATATCGATAATCTTCCTCGTGCTAATAGCGTTAGGAGCCTATTACCTGATCACGGAGCTTTCGGGAACGGGCAGATCACCACCGAGTCACCGCGAAAGAGCTCTCGAGATACTCATGGAACGATATGCAAGAGGCGAGATTACAAAGGACGAGTACGTAAAAATGAAAGAGGATCTAGAAGCATGAGTCGCGACAGAAAGACATTAGGGACCATATTGATCGTGGCGGGATCTTTCGGCCTCATAGTTTCCCTAGCTTTGTCGACGTTCTGGATCTATCCTTTTCGGTTCATGGGTCCGATGATGCGAGGGCCGATCTACTGGGAGTTAAAGGAAGTAAGCGGTACAGTGGAGGACATAAAGTGGATGGAGATTGAGTTGAGGGTTGACGGACAAGAGGTTGAGATCCACGGTCCTTCATCGTTCTGGGAAAGAATCGCCGTGAAAGAAGGCGATACGGTGACGGCGAAAGGCGTGTTCATTTCTATGATGGGACATTGGGAAGGTTGGCATCAAGACTTCGTACCCCTTGAACTGACAGTGAACGGCAGAACGTACGGAAACGCAACGGAGGGAGTGCCAGTTTGGATGCAAGTGAGTTAGAAACGCATCTCCATATGATGAACGAGTTCACGAAAGAGAACATACAGTATCTTGCGATGCAGAAGTCAATGAGCTGAGAGATCGTTCTCTTTCACCCAGATGGAAACATGAAATTAAAAGACTCTTGGCAATTTCTACGATAAATCAGAAAGGCTGATTGAGAGCCAATTCGTCTCAATATTTCGATGTGAGATGCTTCTTTGATACATCTTCGCGTCATTCGATGGCTGTGAAACTGAGTCGTGATTTTTGGCAATCTCTTATCATGGCAACCAATTGATCCATGATCTCTCTTTCTATCCCTCCGCTGAACTCAGCTTTGATGATGGCACGGTCATCCGAACAAGATCTGCACCTTCTCTATCAGAGGGGTGCTCTGCAATATTACGGCTTTTTCAACAGATCATAGTTCAGAATCGTGGTCCTCGGATCGCGATGCCTTATATGTGGAAAGCACAGAAATACGGTCAAAAGTTTCGATAACAATGAATCTGGATCTGGATCAACGGCAAAGGAAAATGAACTGAACATGTTTGACGCTGTCATCTTCGATTGGGATGGGACGCTAGCCGACACCAAACGCTTCGTCGTAAACTCATTCCAAAAGGTACTGAGAGACATAGGATGCAACGTCAGCGACGAGTTCATAGAGAGG
>Ga0315314_1001526_pt1 | contig 20809 bp, 16 predicted proteins | sample TDP9_MG_FD_203631 | JGI IMG/M metagenome (GOLD analysis project Ga0315314, IMG submission 203631) | Freshwater sediment microbial communities from Lake Towuti, South Sulawesi, Indonesia - TDP9 | ecosystem: Environmental > Aquatic > Freshwater > Lake > Sediment | place: Indonesia: South Sulawesi... | reverse complement strand
GGAGACCCTACCACCAGAACCCCTCCCTCCCGCTTCACCTGGCGAGGAAATCGGGAAAGATGACGATCTTCAAATGGGTGAGCTTATAGCAACGGAACTTAGCGAGTAAATCGGGAAGGAGCCAATTTTTGGGTGGGCGGGAATCGAAGGTCCTTGATCCGCAACTGAAGGGACGCCTTGCCCCGGTAGGTGTTGATGGCGGGACAAAAGGCCAGATCGATGAGGGTCGGAGAGCCTTCCAACTCCCCCTGCAAGTGACCCATACCAAATCCGATGGCCTCCATAACTTTGCCGTCTCTTCTCACCTTCAACTTCACATGCTCCCCATTTTCCCCCACGCATCTCGGATACTTCATCACCTGCAGGCCTTGACAGGCCAGGGTGGGCTCTGGGTTCCCAACTCCGTAGGGCTCCATCTCCTTCATCTGCATCACCAATTCCACGGAGAGATCGCCCAGGGATACTTCCCCATCGATGGAGAGGGCGGGGAGAAAGTCCTCCTCGGACAGAGAGGAGTCGGCTACCTCCTGAAATCGCTCCACAAAGGAGGGGACGGCTTCTTTGTCGATGGTGAACCCGGCCGCGAAGGAATGCCCCCCAAATCCCTCCAGGAGATCAGAACACTCCTCGAGGGCACGATGGATTGGGAATCCGGGTATGCTGCGAGCCGAACCTCGACCCATCCCTCCTATCAGAGAAATGATGGCCGCCGGACGATAATAGGTCTCCACCAGCCGAGAGGCCACGATTCCCACCACTCCCAGATGCCAACCATCCCCCCACAAACAGATCGCCTTCGGTAATCTTGCCTGAGCCTCCACCATCCTGGTCGTCTCCTCCATCACCGCCCTCTCTATCGCCTGTCGATCCCGATTCAGCTCTTCCAGGATGCAGGCCAAGCGATGGGCCTGGGAGGGAGATTCCGTGACCAGGAGCTGAAAGGCCAGATCCGCCTCCTTCATCCTCCCGGCAGCATTGAGCCGGGGAGCCAGGATAAAAGCCACCTGGCCGGCTCCCAGCGGGGATCTGGAAAGGCCCGCCAACTCCAGCAGAGCATGGATTCCGACCTTTTGTGACCTCTGTAATACGGCGAGTCCCAGTCGAGCGAAGACACGGTTCTCCCCACGGAGGGGAACCACATCCGCAATGGTGCCCAAGGCAAGAAGGTCCAGGTGCTGATTCACATAATCCGATTTCCCCATCGCCTCTCCCAGCGCCTGACATAGTTTGAAGACTACTGCCACGGCGGCCAACGATTTGAAAGGATAGGGGCAATCCGCCTGCTGGGGGTTCAGAATCGCCAAGGCCGCAGGGAGTTTCTCTCCGGGAAGATGGTGATCGCAGACAATCACATCGATGCCCAGACTTCTTGCACACTCTACCTCGGAATGGGCGGTGATCCCCAAGTCAATGGCGACGATCAATCCAATCTTTTCTTTCCCGGCCCAGCGGATCACCTCCTCCTTCATCCCGTACCCTTCCCGCAGGCGATGCGGGAAATAAGAGATCGGCTTTCCTCCCAGTTCCTTCAGCAGCAGCCAGAGGAGGGCTGCCCCACAGATGCCATCCACATCGTAGTCCCCATAGAGGAGGATCTTCTCAGCACGGGCGAGGGCCAGGCGAAGGCGAGCAACGGCTCGATCCATATCCTTGAGGAGAAACGGAGAGTGCAGGTCTTTGAGGGAAGGGTGGAGGAAGGCCCTGGCATCAGCGGAGTCTTGGATGCCCCGATGGAGGAGGATCTGCGCCAGGACGGGATGGATATGGAGATCGAGGGCGATCTGTTTCGCCCGGTCCGGATCTGGCTCAGGCAGGCGCCACTTTTTCCTCATCTCTGCCCTGGTCTATCGCCTCTTGCGGGCAGGCTTGGTCCGAACCTGGGCATGCCATTCCACCAGGAGGGCGCTGGCCACAAAAATCGAGGAATAAGTTCCCACGATGATCCCTAAGGACATGCCGAGGGAGAAATCGTGCAGCACCTCCCCTCCCAGGAAAAAGAGGGATAGGGAGGCCAGGAACACGGTGAGAGAGGTGACAATGGTGCGGGAGAGGACCTCGTTGATGCTGAAATTGATCAGCACATGGAGGGGGTCTTTTCGTCTTGACCTCAGGTTTTCCCGGATCCGATCGAACACCACAATCGTATCGGTAAGGGAGTAGCCGGCCAGCGTCAGGAGGGCGGTGACCACCAGGAGGGTGATCTCCTTACCCAATAGAACCATCACCCCCAGTATTGCCAGGACATCATGAAAGGTAGCAATGGTGGCGGCCACACCAAACCGAAATTCAAACCTCCAGGCGACATACACCAGGATCCCGATGATGGAGATGATGACAGCCCACGCCGCCGCCTTGCGCAGACCTTTTCCGATCGCTGGTCCGATCTCATCGCTGCCTTCTACCACAAAGCCCCTGCCGGAAAGATGCTGCTTCAGGGCTGCCTGGATCTGATCGAGCATCCTGGCTTGCTCGGCAAACTCCTTCTTCACCCTAATAAGGACCCGCGAGGTATCGGAGAATTGCTGAAGATTGCTCTCCGGGAGATTGGCCTTGGCCAGCGCCTCTCTCACCTTTCCCACTTCCACCGGTCCGTCAAACTTCAACTGGACCGCAGTGCCCCCGGAAAATTCGATCCCCATATTGGCATGCCCCCGAAGGATCTGAAGGAGGCCAAACAGCCCCAAGAGGACAAGGATGCCCGATAGGGCGAAGGCGTAGTAGCGTTTCCCCATGAAGTCGATCTTGGTCTTCCCTAAGAGTTCGATCATAAGTCCTCCCCATACTTGGCAAGAGAAGAAAACGAATCCCTCACCGTCATCCCGCCTTTCCTCAGATGCTGAGGGTCTTCATGTCCGAACGGGTGGTCATCCAGTCGAAGACGGTCTTGGTCCCCACCAGCGCGGTATAGAGGTTAATCAGCACCCCCAGGCTCAGGGAGACGGCAAATCCCTTGATCGGTCCCGTTCCAAACTGAAAGAGGACCACCGCCGTGATCAGGGTGGTGACATGAGAGTCCAGAATGGTCAGAAAGGCCTTGTTGTAGCCGGTATCGATGGCTGAGCGGGGTGTCTTGCCCAGCCGTAATTCCTCCCGGATGCGCTCGAACATGAGGACATTCGAGTCCACAGCCATCCCGATGGTGAGGGCGATCCCCGCGATGCCTGGCAAGGTGAGGGTCGCCCGAAACCAGGAGAGGGCCCCGATGAGCATGATGATATTGAGAAGAAGGGCAAAATCGGCCACCACGCCCGAGAGGCGATAGTAAAAGATCATGAAGGTTACCACCAGAGCGGCTCCCACCAAGGTGGCCCGCAGACCCTTGCTAATGGAGTCTTGTCCCAAGGAGGGCCCGACGGTCACATTGGCAATGATCCGCACCGGTGCAGGTAGGGCCCCTGCTCGCAGCACAATCGCCAGATCCCGGGCCTCCTCCATGGTGAATCGCCCCGTGATCTGGGCCTTGCCGCTGGGGATCTTCTCATTGATGCGCGGGGCGGAATAGATATTATTGTCCAGGATGATGGCCAGACGGCGGGCCACATTAGCCCCGGTGATGTCAGAGAAGATCTTGCCCCCCACCCGATCGAATTCTAAGGAGACATAGGGCTCGTTCAATTCGGTGCCGATCTGCACCTCGGCGGAGGTGATGGAATCGCCGGTGAGGAGGGTCTTTTTCTGCATGAGGAAGGGAATGGAACTGATGTTCCCCTTGGCATCCGTAGTCCTCTGATAGAGGATCTCGGTATCCGGAGGGAGATGGCCTGCCAGGGCCTCCTGCATGACCTTCCCATCGTTCGTTCGCTCGTCCACCAGCTTAAATTCCAGAAGGGCGGTCTTTCCGATCAGCTCCACCGCCCGCTGGGGCTCCTTGATGCCAGGGAGCTGCACCACGATCCGCCGCTCTCCTTCGGGCACGATCTGCGGTTCGCTCACCCCAAATTGATCCACCCGGTTGCGGATCGTCTCCAGACACTGCCGAACGGCATACTCTTTCAGCCGCTTGGTCTCTTTCGGCTTCAGGGTAAGGAGCATTTCCGAAGGGTCCGCCGTAGGAGACACATCCAGGACGCCAAAGTCGGATAGCACCTTGGAGGCCGTGTCCCGCTGTTCGGGCTTGCTGATCCGGAGGAGAATCCGATCCTGGCCCTCCCGGGCGATTTTCTCGAGGGAGATCTTCTCCTTTCCAAAGGCGCTCTTGATCTCCCCGGCCCATCTCTCCGTGGCATTCTCCACCGCCCGATCCGCATCGACCTCCAAGACCAGATGCATTCCCCCCTGCAGATCCAATCCTAACTTCAGCTTCTCATGGGGAAGGTGTTCTTGCCACCAGGTTGGGAACACATCAAATCCAGGGAGAGAAGGCAGTACATAGAACAGGGCCAATGCCGTGGTGAATGCCAAGAGGATGGCCCTCCATTTGATCGTCTTTTTCACCCTTTACCTCCTCGCCAACCGTATTCTCCTCCCTTTCTGCCCACAGCATGAAGATCCGAGATGAAGGCTGCTTGGGAGGAAAGCGGGTCGATCCCGCGAAGTTAGACCTATAAGACATTGCGGCCAAGAATGCAACGGAAAACTTGATTTTCCTCAGGCCGCCACCACTCGAATCTGAGGTGTGCTTCCATCCCTCAGGCCATCCACCCTCGCCCCCTGATTGCCCATGATCTCGAGATAATCGGCAATCTCCCGGCTGATCCTTTCTCCGGGGACCAACAGGGGGATTCCCGGTGGATAGATGGTAACGATATCGGAGCTGATCTCCCCCGTCGCATCCTTCAGATCCAGATGGCGATAGGGAGCAAAGTAGGCTTCTCTGGGGGACAAAGGCAAGGAAGCCCCGATGGGGGGAAAGACCACCTCCCTGCATCGATCTCTCCCTTGAGGATGGCTTTGGGCAATCTTTTCCAGCCCACTGGTAAGGCGCAACAGATCATCCCTACGATCTCCGATGCTCACGATGACCAAAAGATTGTAAAGGTCAGCCATCTCCACCTGGACATCCGATTCACCATTGAGGAGAGCGGATGCCTGAAAACCGGTCAGCTCCAAGCCTCTGGTGGAGATGGTCAATTTCGTCACATCGAGATCGAAGTGCCCTCGTTCCTGGATCTGGCTTCTCGCAAAACAGGCAATTCCCTCCATCTCCTGAATCCGATGCCTTGCCTCTTCCGCCAGATGGATCGCCTTCTCCAGGAGCTTCCTGCCCTCTGTGGCCATCTGCATCCGGGCCAGATCCAAAGAAGCCATCAGTACATAGGAAGGGCTGGTGCTTTGCATGAGCTGCAGAACTCCCTGCAGGCGTGCCAGATCGATCCGATTGCCCTTCAGGTGCATCATGGAACTCTGCGTCATCCCTCCCACGATCTTATGAGTGCTCTGTACGCACAGATCGGCCCCCATCCTTAGGGCCGGCGGAGGAAGATGAGGATGAAAATTCAGGTGAGGACCATGGGCCTCGTCCACCAAGATGAGAAGCCCCCTCTCCCTGGCTGACTTGAAAATGGCCTCCAGATCGGCGGTCACTCCGTAGTAGTTTGGACTGGTAAGGATCAAGGCCTTGGCTTCCGCGTGATTCTTTAGGGCCGAATCCACTGCTTCGGATGTTACATTCAAGGGAATTCCCAGATCCGGATCCCACTCGGGGAGGAAGAAGTGTGGCCGTGCGCCGGCCAGGATGATGCCGGTCAGAATCGACTTGTGGGTATTCCGAGCGACCAGTACCTCATCTCCCGGAGAGCAGGCGGCCAAGACCATGGCATGGTTGCCTACCGTTGAGCCGTTGATCAGAAAAAAGGAGTGATCTGCGCCATAGGCCTCCGCTGCTAACTCCTGGGCCTCTTTGATGACTCCCGTTGGCTTCTGCAGGCAATCCACCTCATCCAGCGTCGTCAGATCGATACTGAAGATCTTGGGACCCACGAATTTCTTGAAGCGAGTCGAGATGCCCTTGCCGCTCTTGTGGCCGGGGGTATGGAATGACACCTTTCGACTTTCGGCCAGGCTGACCAAGGCATCGAACAAAGGGGTCCTGAATTGCCTATCCGAAATCATCCTGTTAGGGGGCTATCACCGGTAGGTGAAGAGAGGGGCATTGTCCTCGATGAGCCGTTGCTCCTCAGCCAGACGGCTCCGGACATGCTTGGGAAGAGAAAAGATGCTCTGGTGGGTCAGATGATCATAGAAGCGGAGATTTCCCCGAATGCGAGCGCTAATCCTTTCATCGATCCCCTTCAGAGTGAGCAAATTCACTCCCCCATCGGGAGATGCAACGCAAAAGCCCCAGGGAACCGCGAAACTCGGGATGGGGACGACATACGGGTTCACCGAGGGGAATACCGACTTCAAGGTGGCATTCACCGCCGTGAAGCACTCCGTGCCTACACTGCTCACGGCACCCGCCTGCAATGCGATTACGCCGGGCCGATTGAGTCTCTCTGCCACCAGCTCGTAGAATTCTCGGGTGAAAAGCAAGTAGGCGGGTCCTTCCTCCACCGGCTCCGAGATATCAATTAAGATCACATCGAAGGTCTCCGGGTTTTCCTCCAGGTACCTCCGGGCATCCGTGAATCGTAACTCGACCCGCGGATCATCGAAGGAGCCCTGGTGGAACTCCGGGAGGAACTCACGGCATTTGAAGACCACCTCCTGGTCGATGTCCACCATCAGAGCTCTCTTTACCGACCGATGCTTCAAGACCTCCCGCAGAGTGGCCCCCTCTCCACCTCCCACCACGAAGACCCGCTCAGGGTTCGGGTGAGCTAACATGGACGGGTGAACCAGTGCCTCATGGTAGATGAATTCATCCGCCAGGGTCGACTGCACCCTTCCATCCAGCACCAGGCACTTGCCATATCCTCCTAATTCCACGATGTCGAGGCTCTGGAATTCGGAGGCGCCGGAGTAGAGCAATTTCTGGATCCCAAGCAGGTGCCCTTCCTCCGGGCTTTGTGCCTCAATAAGCCATCGATAGTTCTTCATAAGCATGGGCTGTTTTCTCCGGGAGGGGACCCACCTTATGGGACAGCCTCTTTGCATTCCTTGCCATCAACCCCCGCCTCACTTCCATCAGGGAGGGATTCTTACATTTCAGCTTTATGGTAATGTACTCGGCGGCGGTCTCCGGTCTCAGCTGATCTCCACATGTGAATATATCCACCGCCGCATACCGATATTCGGGCCATGTGTGAATGGAAAGATGGGACTCAGCAATCACCACGACTCCACTGACTCCGAAGGGAGAGAACTCGTGAAAGCTGACACCCACGATGGTGGCATTCGCCACCTTCGCTGCAGATACCATCGTCTCGCGAATCAGATCAATGCTCTTGAGCGCCTCGGGGTCACATCCATGTAATTCTACCAACAGGTGTTTCCCAAGTGCTTGCAATCCATTTACCCCCTTCTCAGCATTTTAGCTGTTTGATGGTTTTCAAAAACCGACTCCGGCATTCCACCAGAGCCAATCAATCTCAGCCGCTCGCTCTCCCAAACCTGCTACCCATCGAGCGACACCCACACAGCGTAAAATTGGGGGGTCCCTTCTACATCCTAACCTCCTTTGCTCCAAAATGGAGTCTTCAAGAGCGATTGTGGAACGGGAATTAGCTCTGGCTCAATCTCTCCAGGCTAAAAATTGTTAAAGGGTTTATACTCCATTTAGTCAGAATTGCAAGAAAAAAATTGATCTCTCTGCATTTTTTTGTGCATTGCCCCTCGACCCTTTTTGGTTTATAAAGCAAAGCCGAGGGGTGCCGCGGCGCAAATCTTGGAGGATTTCCCCCCACTCCACATTCTGGGAAATAGAGCAGGAGGGCAGATGGAGTTCCCATCTTCCATTGACCTCAAGGATCCCTTTTGGCGAAGGATTTCTCCGGGGGCCTCCGCCGCCCTGCTTTCTTTGGTGGCAGTGGCCATATTTCCCCTCTCCACCGATATCTACACGGTGCCCAAGTTCTTCCTCCTTCAGGCAGGAGCGCTATGCCTCCTCCTCTTCTGGCTCACCAAGCCCCGCGAGAAGGGGAGGTTCGTCCTCACCTTCTCTCCCCTCAGTCTTCCCATGTCCCTGTTCTTTCTCTGGGGGGCCGCTTCTCTGGTGAAGTCGCAGAACCCCTACCAAGGCGGACTGCTTCTCTTTCGCCTCGCCCTCCTCATCCTCCTGTTTCACTTCCTGCTCGATGCATTTACCTCCGACTCCCAGATCGATTTGGCCATTCGGGTCCTTCTCTTGACATCCCTCTTCATCAGCCTATATGGTCTATTGCAGGGATGGGGAATCGACTTCCTTCGTTTGGAGCGGCGCTTCGAGCCAGTATCCACCTTGGGCAATACCAGCTATGCCGCGGAGTTCCTCATCCTCGTCCTTCCCCTGTGCTTGGCTCGCTTCCTTGCGGTCCCTTCCTTCTCGGGACGCCTCCTCTACCTCCTCTGCGGCCTGCTCCTGATCTCTTATCTCTTTCGCACCTCTTGTAGAGGAGGGTGGGTGGCCGCAGTCGCCTCTTTGCTCTTCATGGCCGTCCTCTTGTCCATCAAGCATCGAGGAAGGCCAGAATTTCTCTCCCTTCGCCTTCGGCCCCTTGCTTCCTTCCTTCTGGTCGCCCTGTTCCTGATCGGATTTATGATCCTCCTGCAACCGGACTTCCTCTCGCAGGGGGCCTTCCGGCTCCAATCGATCTTTGACCCCCACTTCCCCACCAATCGGGTGCGAATCCTCATCTGGAAGGGAACCCTTCACATGGTGTCCCAGCACCCCTGGTTGGGAGTGGGCCTGGGCAATTTCGAGTTTGCCTTTCCTCCTTTCCGCAGCCTGGAGGAATGGCTCCTCTCCGAACGCCTGCCCGTCGCGGAGGCTCACAATGAGTATCTTCATATGGCTTCCGAGATGGGAATCCCCGGCCTCCTTCTCTTCTTGTGGCTCATCATTACTCTCTTAGCGATGGCCGCCCGCATCTTGAGGAGGAGCACCTCCCCGTCTTCCTACCTGCGGAGCCTGGCCATCACAGGAAGCCTGGTGGCCCTCCTCGTCTATGCCTCCTTCGGATTTCCCTTCCGGAATCCAGTTCCCTCCCTCTACTTCTGGACCTTCATGGCCTATCTCTCCGTGCAAGATAAGCTGTTGAGCAAAGATGCGCCTCACCGGAAGATCAAGGGGATCAGCTATCTTCTGGTATGGCCCACGGCAATCCTCCTTTTGTTCCTCTCCTATCCCCTGGCCCTGCAATGGTTCTTGGCAGACCTGCATTTGAGGCAGGCCAAGGTTGCTCTGGCTCAGGGGCAAAAAGATGTGGCCCTGGCCCAATATCGAGAGGCCATCTACCATTACTTTCCTCTCCATCATCAGGGCACGCTCAGGTCCTTCAGTTTCAATGAGGAGAGGTTCTACAGCCAGTTAATCGACCGGCATCGGATCGCCCTTCTCTCCCAACCCGAAAATGCCGGCCTCCATATGGAGCTGGGAAGCGCGCTCATGGAAGTGGGGAGGCTTGAGGAAGCCCTCTGCCAGATGCAAGAGGCCCTCAGCTTAGATGATAAGATGGGAGAGGCCCGGGAAAAATTGGGACTCATCTACCTGCGGAAGAACGACCTTTCCCGGGCGACAGCCCAATTCCTCATGCTCACTCAGAGGAATCCGGAGTCGGGTCGCGCCCACCTCTTCCTGGGCATCGTTCTGTACCGTCGCGGGTTGCTGCCAGAAGCGCGAAAGGAATGGGAGACTGCATACCGGCTCGACCCAAGCCTCAGTGGAGCCCAGCATCTGCTCAAAAGGACGGCAAAGGGAAGGAAATAGCAGATTTTGCTTGATTTTTGGTTTATTGTTGCTAAACTAATTTAGATAAATAGAGGGTTTGGCACAGGTTGATCTCAACTTTCTTTTAGTTTTCAATAGGTTATAGCCATGAGCGTACGGGATGAGCGCGGTCTCACATTGCTGGAGATGATCGTCGTCCTGTTGCTGATCGGACTGGTGGCCGCAGTCGTGATCCCCAGAGTGATCGATCTGATCGGGCCCTCAAAGGCGACCCTCACCGAGAAGGAACTTTTGAACCTGAAGCGGGCGATTGTAGGAAATCCAGATCTGGTGGCCGCCGGAGGATACAGCCAGCGAGGATATGAAGGCGATGTGGGGACTCCACCCGATTCCCTCACCAACCTGGTAACGAAACCCGCGGGGGTCCCTAATTGGGATCCCTGGATCAAGAAGGGCTGGAACGGCCCTTATATCGATGATACATCGGGAGACTATCTCAAGGACGCCTGGGGTACGAATTATGTCTATAACAAAGCCTCCCGGACCATCAGCAGCAACGGACCCAACAAGGCTCCGGGAGGCGGGGATGACATAGTCGTCCAGTTCTAACCACCAACAGGAGCATCTCCTCATGATTCATCGGCAACTGAGGGGCGACAAGGGATTCACCATGATCGAGGTGATTCTGATCATCGTCCTTCTGGGAATCCTGGCCGCGGTGGCAGTGAATGTCATCACCAATGCGGCGAGCCAAGCGAGGTTCGATGAGACGAGAAAGGAGATGGAGGGCCTGAGGATGGCCATCATCGGAAATGCCGAACTGGTGAACGAGGGCATCCGCTCCGATTTTGGCTTCGTGGGCGACATCGGGCGCCTTCCCGCCACCTTGGATGAATTGGTCAATCAGGGAGGCCTTCCCGCCTGGGATTCCACCACCGGGATGGGATGGCACGGCCCGTACATCCAGGTCAACTTCCAGGAGAACCCCGAGGACTACAAGAAGGATGCCTGGGGTAACGCTTACACCTATGCGAGCGCCACCGGCGTGATCACCAGTCTCGGGGCGGATGGAGCCGCCGGGGGAAGCGGATTTGATGCAGACTTCTCCACCAACGACCTCACCTCACCTACCAATGAACGGGTGGGAACGATTACCGGCAGGGTCACAGATGCGCTGGGAAATCCGTTGGCCAGCACCGCTTCCGTTACTGTCACCGTGAGCGCCTACTACCCCGTCAACGGATCTTCCGCCAGTGCCACCACCAATACCTCAGCGGACGGAATCTACAACTTCAACAATATCGTCATCGGCCGCAGGAAGGTGGAGGTCTCGGTCACCCAGGGTGCATCCACCACCACCTACCCCCCCAAGTTCGCCATCGTCACCTCCACCGCCCCCGCCAAGCTCGACTTTCAGCTTCCCATTGATGCCACCATCCCCAACGCCCCGACCGGGCTCTCCGCTACCAGAGCCTCCCTGGATCAGATCAATCTCACCTGGACAGCCCCATCCACCAATACGGATGGCTCTCCTCTTAGGGATCTGGCCGGCTACAATATCTACCGCAGCACGGCCGCTTCCTTCACGCCCTCTTCCTCCAACCTCCTGGCCAATGTGGGGTTGGTGACCAGCTATTCCGACAAGGGCCTGCCTGCGGCGACCACTTACTATTACCAGATTCGGACGGTGGATAAGGCCAACAACGAGAGCGCCAGCTCCTCCGAGGTCAACCGGACCCCCAATCCCATCTCGCAGACGGTAGCCTGCACGTCCGGGATGGGAGGCAGGCAGCTTTCCTTCACCATCAAGAACAATGGGGCGGCCGGAGATAATATTACCGTGACCTCCATGACCATCTCCTGGACCGGAGGTGGGGGCGCCACGGTACAGCGAATTTATTGCCCCTCGGGTACCCAGGTCTGGCCCGCTGTGGGCAGTGGCAGCGGGGCGAATGGATCTCCCATCACCCTCTCCTCCCCCTTCACCCTGAACGGCCAGGCCTCCAGCACGATGGATATCCGGTGGAGCAGTGACATCGACATCAGCAATGATGTCTGGACAAGATACAACTCCATCGATGGGTACATCAATCTCTATTAAGTCTATGGATCGCCAGGAGGATCTCTTCCCATGGATCTGAGGAGCAAGGCCCTGCTGGGGGTGGATATCGGATCCCACTCCATCAAGATCATTGAATCGCGCAGGACCTATGGGGGGATCGTCCTCTCCAACTTCGGCATCCAGGAGATCGATCAGAGGGGCCGCCAGATGGTGGCCGATCGAAGAAGCCTGATCGTATCCGCCATTCGCAACCTCCTGGACGGAAGAAGGATCAAGACCAGAAGGTGCGTATGCGCACTGGGGGGGTCGCAGGTCATTATCCGACGGATCCTGCTTCCTCTCATCCCGGAAAAAGAGTGGCCGCAGGCCATCGCCTGGGAGGCTCGGAATCAAACCCACCGTCCCCTGGAGGAATGCCTTTACTCTTACCGCATCCTGGGAAGGGCTCAGGATCGAGATGGCCTGGAAAAGAACGCCGTCCTGCTGGCCATTGTTCCGGAGGAAGAGGTCCTCTCTCTGCTGAGTATTTGCAGGGAGGCAGGCCTGGAGCCGGTGGCGCTCACCGTCACCGCCCTGGCCCTCTGGAACCTCCTCCAGAGGGATCCTCTGCGGAACGCGGATGTTTCGGTCCACATGGATATCGGCGCTGAGGCCACTCAGATGCTCTTTTTGAGGGAGGGACAGCTGCAATTCATACGAGAGATTCTCACCGGAGGCCAGGCGGTGACGGACGCTTTGATCGGGTCCGTGGTTTCCGAGGCCGCGCGGTTAGATTTGGACGAGGGCCTTGCAGAGGGACTCAAAAAGGAACTCGGCATTCCCCCTCAGGAAGAGACGGCTCCTATCACCCATGAGGGCAAGCAGATCTCTCCCCCCCAAATTGCCGCCATGATGCGGCCCGCCCTGGAGAGGCTACTGACGGAGATTCAGCGATCCTTCGAGTACTATCACGAACAATTCGGTGTTACTCCCTTACAGGGAGTCACCCTGAGCGGAGGAGGCGCGCTCCTCAAAAACCTGGTTCCCTTTCTCGCGCAGGGTTTGGGCACCCGGGTGGAGAAGCTCGACTCCCTCAAAACCCTGCAAGCAGCTCCCGGGATTCCGAGATCTCTCCTCCAGGAGATGGCTCCCCATCTGGCCACTGCCATCGGCCTTTCCCTTCAGCCTGCACCGCAAATCGATCTGCTCCCCGCCCGAATGAAGCGGGAGCGGAAGATGAAGGGGCTCCGACTCCTGGTGAAGGCGGCGGCCATCTCAGCCGTTCTCTCCGTCGCCTTCCTCTTCCTCATGGCACAAGTGCAGACCTATTATTATCGGAATGCCCTGGAGGGAAGGAAGATTGAACTATCCAACCTGAGTGCCCTGGTTAAGGAGTGGGAGAGGATGGCAGGCATCAAAGATGCGACGGCCAGGAAGTTAGAGGTATATCAAGAGTTGGTCCTGCGAGAGCCGATGATGCATGGCATCCTCAAGGAGATCAGCCGGCTCACCCCCCGGGAGATCCAGCTCACTGAGATCTCCTATGGGAAGGGAAGGCTCCTCCGCCTCAAGGGATTGGCATTCTCCTCCCAGGGACCGGAGAGGGTTCTTGCCCGCTACATGGCCAGCATGGAATCCTCCCCCTTTTTCAAGGATGTTGACCTCTATTCTGCCAAGGAGATGGGAGGTTATAGCATGCGAGCGAGCCAGTTCGAACTCGGCCTGAGCCTCAAGTAGGAGGAGCATGGGGTTTTCGCGGCAAGAGAGGTTCTTTCTGGCTGCGGCAGCCATACTCAGCTTGTTGGGGTGGGTCTTTCTCTGTTCCCCCAAATGGCAGGAAGCCTCCCGACTGAAGCGCGAGCTGGCCATCATCACCCAGAGGACGGAGGGAGCAGGAGGGACGATAGAGGCGGCAGAGCGCCTCAAGAAGGAGTTGGAGATTGCCCAAATGAAGGTGAGACATTTGGATGAAAAGATCCTCTCCCGTCGAAATCTCACCCGGATCCTGGAGCAGCTGGCAGACTCAACCCGGGAGCATCATATCCGGATCGTCTCCATGAAGCCGATGGAAGAGGAGAAGTCAAACCCTGACTCCCTCTATCGGCCTCTTCCGATAGAGATGGAGATCCGTTGCCGGTATCTGGATCTTGGCCGCTGCCTGGAGGATCTTCGGGAGGGTCCTCTCCTTCTCCATGTGCAAAGCCTGCAAATACGAGCGGACGAAAAAGAACCGCCCACCCTTGCTGTCCACTTGGTGCTCACGGCCTACACATGGCGAGGCCGAGAAAGGAAACCTGAGTGACCCAGGGGACCAGGCTACTCATCATTGTGGCAATCGGATCCGCCCTCCTCCTGTACCTCACCTCCACCCCCAAGAAGCCGAAAAGGGTCACCATCTCCCTTCCACCCCCGCAGCAATTCTCATTGCCCAAAGTTGCCCCCAACCTCCCTGAAGATGTGGAAGGGGAACAGCTCCACCAGATGATGGAAAAGGCGGCCTCTGGCCCCTGGGGAAGAGACCCCTTCCTCCTGGAGAGGGAAGGGGTGCACCCCCTCAAGCCCGCATCTGACAATTTTTTTGCAAACCTCAAACTTTCTGGTATTATCTGGGCCAAAGAAGGGGGCTGCGCGGTGGTGAATGACTGGGTGGTGAAGGTGGGAGATGAAGTGGGAGGCGCTATGGTCACCGAGATCAGTAAGGACCACTTGGTCTTAGAGATGCAGGGCAGGCGGTACATCCTCCGTTTGCGGGAGTGAACGGAAAGATGGAGAGACGGGCGAGGATCCTGGTAGTCGAGGATGAACGGCTGATCGGCAACATGCTGAAGGAGCTGCTGGAGGCCAATCAGTATGAGGTCCTCCTGGCTGTGGATGGGGAGGAGGGCCTGAACAAGGCCCGCTCTGTCCAACCGGATCTCATCCTCCTCGACATCATGTTACCCAAATTGGACGGGCTGAGGATCTGCCGACTCCTCAAGTTCGATCTGAATTATCGGCACATCCCCATCGTCATGCTCACCGCCCGGGCCGGCGAGGCGGATCGCCAGATCTCCCTCCAGAGCGGGGCCGACGACTACATGGTGAAACCACTCAATCCTGTGAATCTTTTGACCAAGATCTCTGAATTGTTGGAAGCGAAGCGCTCTTCCTCCCTGGGAGGGGGTACTCCATGAAGGCAACCAAGAGGGGGCTGGGGGAAAGGCTGGTGGAGGATGGCCTCCTCACTCCGGAGCAGCTGAGATCTCTGCTGGAGGAGGAGAAGAGGGGCCGAGAATCGCTCCCCCAACTCTTGATCAAGAAGGGACTGGCCTCTGAAGAGATCGTAGCCCATCTCACAGCGGAACAGGCAGGAGTCCCCTATCTTCACCTCTCTGATTATATGGTCGATCCGGAGATCATCAAGACGATTCCGGAGGACTTGGCGCGTCGCCACAGAATCTTCCCCTTGTTTCTGATCGGCAATAGCCTGACCGTTGCGATCTCCGATCCGCGGAATATCTCTGCCGTCGATGAGGTCAAACAGAGGACCGGATACTATCCCGATGTAGTGATTTCCACTGAATCCGACATCCTGCGTACCATCGACCAGTATTATGGCGCGGTGGGATCCATCTCGGAGGTAATCAAGGACATCGATCCCCGGGGCCTGGGGTTGGGAAAGGATAGCCCAGTGCCCCTGGAGAGGCTCCAAGATGTCGTGGAAGTGGCGCCCGTCATCAAGTTGGTGAACCTCCTCATCCTCAACGCGGCGAAGGAGAGGGCCAGCGACATCCACATTGAGCCAGATGAGGAGGGTCTCCACATCCGGTATCGGATCGATGGCCTCCTGCAGCAGACGGCCACTTTACCCAAGAATCTTCAGCCCGCCATCATCTCCCGGGTCAAGATCATGGCGGAGATGGACATCGCGGAATCGCGCCTCCCCCAGGATGGAAGGATCCGCCTGCGCATGGAAAACCGTGACCTCGATCTGCGCGTCTCCACCTTTCCCACCATGCATGGAGAGAATGTGGTCCTGCGCCTCCTGGACCGAAGCAGCGCCGTCTTTGGCCTCTCCGAGCTCGGGTTCTCCCCCGAGGTGGATCGCCTTTACCGCGAGGCGATCCGCAAGCCCTACGGTTTGGTCCTGGTCACCGGTCCCACCGGATCCGGAAAGACCAGCACCCTCTACGCTACTCTCTCTGCCTTGAACTCCCCGGAGAAAAACATCATTACCATCGAGGATCCGGTGGAATACCACATCAAGATGATCCGACAATCCCAGATCAATCCCAAGGCGGGAATTACCTTTGCCACTGGCCTTCGATCCATTCTGAGACAGGATCCAGATATCATTATGGTGGGGGAGATCAGAGACGGGGAGACAGCGGAAATGGCCATCCAGGCAGCCCTCACGGGTCACCTCGTCCTATCTACGCTGCACACCAATGACGCTGTCGGAACGATCACCCGGCTCACCGACATGGGGATTGAGCCTTTTCTCATCGCCGGTTCCTTGAGCGGGGTGCTGGCTCAGAGGCTGGTGCGCTCCATCTGCGACAAGTGCAGGGTGCCTTACTCCCCTGCGGAGCCTTTGCTCGCCTACCTGGGATTGAAGCCCAGGGCGGACCTGAAATTCTACCGAGGCAGAGGATGCCCCACCTGCAAGACCACTGGATATCGAGGTCGATTGGCCATCTTCGAATTTCTCCCGGTTCATGAAAAAGTGCGGGAGCTGATCGCATCTGGCGCCCCCAAGGCGGCTTTGAACCAGGAAGCGACGCAGAGGGGAATGAAGTTGCTACGCGATGATGGGATTCAGAAGGTGCTGGAGGGCCGTACCACGGTGGAGGAGATCCTGAGGGTCACCCAGATCGAGACTTGAGCAAAAGAAGGCATCCTGCTGATCGCGAAGGGGAAATAAATCTTGCCTCGATTCCGCTATAAGGCCCGAGATAAATATGGAGCCGCGATTGTGGGGATGATGGAGGCCGATAGCCAGGGAGCGGTGGGGCAGCATCTCTCTAACATTGGCTATATCCCCGTCTCCATCAAGATGGAGGGCTTGGCCTATGATCTATCCAGAGCCCTGGAGAGATATCTCCGCGTCCGCCCTGAGGATATCGTAGTCTTCAATCGCCAGCTCGCCACCCTGGTGAAGGCAGGAATCCCCATCCTCCAGGGGTTTCACGCCCTCGCCCAGCAGACTGCTAACCCCAGGCTTCGCCGGGCGGTCATGGACATGTATCGACAGATAGAGGCGGGCTCTTCCCTCTCCGATGCATTTGCCCAGCACCCTGCCATCTTCTCCGAGATCTATATCAGCACCATCCGGGCGGGAGAGACGGGAGGCTTTCTGGACGAGGCCCTGGAGCGACTCTCCGCCCTGGCCGAACATGATGCGGAGACGCGTGCCAAGGTGAAGGCAGCTCTCCGCTACCCCATCCTGGTTGTCGCAGTCATGGTCGTTGCCTTTGTGATCGTGATCGCCTTCGTCATACCCCGCTTCTCTCTGCTCTATTCCTCGTTTCATGCGACTCTGCCTCTGCCCACGCGCATGCTGATCTCCTTTGCCCACCTCATCCAGAGCTACTGGCTGCTCATGGTTGCCATCCTTGCTGGCCTCTTCAGCTTAGCCTACCAGTACATCCGCACACAAGCGGGTAGAGTGAAATGGGATTCGCTGAAACTGAAGCTTCCCATCTTCGGTCCTTTAGTGCTCAAGATCAGCCTCTCCCGTTTTTCTTACATCCTGGGCACCCTGATTCGTAGCGGAATCCCCATCTTGAGGGCCTTAGAGGTCGTATCGCACGCTATGGGGAACATCATCCTCTTCCGCTCGGTAGAGGCGATCCAAGAACAGGTGGAAAAAGGGAGAGGCCTCTCCGAGCTCATGAGTGCCAATCCCCTCTTCCCTCCTCTGGTTTCCCACATGGTGGCCATCGGGGAGAGGACAGGAGAGTTGGATCTGATGCTGCACAAGGTCTCAGAACATTATGACATGGAGACCAACTATGCGATCCGCAATCTCAGCTCCGCCCTGGAGCCGATTCTCATCCTGGTATTGGGTGGTGTCTTGATCCTCTTGGCACTGGCCATCTTCCTGCCCCTCTGGAACATGGCCCATCTCATTCGAAGGTAGCCGCAATGCCTCATCAGGGTTAGAGGAAGGGGAATTTTCATCAGCTCCATAGGAAAGGAGGTGAATTGAAGAGATGCCAAATCCCTTGCGGAACGAGAGGGGCTTCACCCTCATCGAATTGATCGTCATCCTGATCATCATTGGGATTCTGGCGGCGGTGGCCATTCCAAAGTATGTGGATCTGCGCTCCGAGGCCATAAATGCCACTTCCAAGGCGACCCTGGATGCGGCTCGAGCTGCGATCAGCCTGGACTTTGCCTCGCAGACCTTGAGGACCGGTACCTACATCTCGGGCATGACCTCGGGCAATATCACCACCACCCTGGAAGCGATGATGGAGAATATCCCCAAGTATCCGAGTGGCTTCAGCTGGTATTTGGTGGATGCGGGAGGGCCGACCCGACCTGCCAAGGTATCGGCCACCCTAAACGGGGTTGATGTAACTACACTGTAGCGGCTTAAAGAGGGAAGACCCCCTCTTTTCCCTATTCTCCTGATAAACCCGTGCCTCCAGCTTTTCCTCGGCTGGAGGCACGGTTCTTTCTCCTGAAGTCTATCCCCCTCGGCGAAGAGGGCTTCCTATCCGTCTCCCCTCTCTGCCCTTCGGCCCTCGTTCAGCATCTTCCGCAGGAACTGGCCCGTATGGGACCCTTTGACCTGGGCCACCTCTTCCGGCGTCCCCGTGGCCACCACATATCCCCCCTCATCTCCCCCTTCCGGCCCCAGATCGACGACATGATCCGCCGTCTTGATGACATCCAGATGATGCTCGATCACCAGCACGGTGTTCCCACCGTCGGTCAGGCGATGGAGTACCTCCAGAAGCTGCTGGATGTCGGCGAAATGGAGGCCCACCGTGGGCTCATCCAGGATATAGAGGGTGCGGCCGGTGCTCTTCTTGCTCAGCTCCTTGGATAGCTTTACCCTCTGCGCCTCTCCCCCGGAGAGCGTGGTGGCCGATTGACCCAACTTGATATACCCCAGACCCACATCGTGCAATGTCTTCAGTTTAAATCGGATAGAGGGAATCTTTTCGAAGAACTCCAAGGCTTGGCTCACGGTCATATCCAGAACCTCGGCAATGCTCTTCCCTCGATATTTGATCTCCAGGGTCTCTCGATTGTAGCGTTTTCCCCGGCAAAGCTCGCAGGTCACATAGACATCGGGCAAAAAATGCATCTCAATCTTGATGATGCCATCCCCCTGGCAGGCCTCGCACCTTCCCCCTTTGACATTGAAACTGAACCGCCCCGGCTTGTATCCGCGCACCCGGGCCTCCGGAATCAGGGCAAAGAGCTCGCGAATGAAACTGAACACTCCGGTATAGGTGGCGGGATTGGAGCGGGGAGTGCGGCCAATGGGGGATTGATCGATGTCAATCACCTTATCGATGTGCTCGGTGCCCAAGATCTTTTCATGTTTACCCGGCTCTTCTTTGGATCCGTACAGCTTTCGATCCAGGGCCTTGCGCAGGATCTCATTGACGAGGGTGCTCTTCCCTGACCCCGACACGCCGGTGATGCAGGTGAAAATCCCCAGCGGAATCTCCACCTCGATCTCCTTCAAATTATGCTCCTTCGCCCCCACGATGGTCAGATATTGTCCGTTGTGAGGCCTCCTCACGATGGGGATCGGGATCCTCATCTTTTTGCTCAGATACCGACCGGTGATGGATTCCTTGCAGGCAAGGATCTCCTCAGGTGGACCGGCGACCACCACCCATCCGCCCGCCTCCCCTGCCCCTGGGCCCAGGTCGATGACATGATCGGCCGTCCGGATTGTCTCCTCATCGTGCTCGACGACCAGGATGGTATTGCCCAAATCTCTTAGTCTCTTGAGGGTCTCCAAGAGCCGATAGTTATCGCGCTGGTGCAGTCCGATGCTCGGCTCATCCAGGATGTAGAGGACGCCCACCAAGCTCGAGCCAATCTGGGTAGCGAGGCGGATCCGCTGGCCCTCACCCCCGGAAAGGGTCGCCGCAGAACGATCCAGGGTCAGGTAATCCAGCCCCACGTTGGTCAAGAAACCCAATCTCTCTCGAATCTCCTTGAGGATGCGGCGAGCAATCTCCTGCTCTTTTTCGGAGAGCGATAGATCCTGAAAGAACTGCCTCGCCTCCCTCACGGAGAGCCTCGTCACTTCCGCGATGGAGCAGCCTGCAATCTTGATGGCCAGGCTCTCCCTGCGCAGCCTCGCCCCTTGACATTCCGGACAGGGCCGCACGCTGGCCAACTTCTCCACCAGGCTCTCGATCTCCTCCCTCACCCGGCTGGATTGGGTCTCTTTATAGCGGCGATCGAGCCCGCGCAGTCCCCCGTAGGGCAATCCCGTCCCCCCTTCAAAGAAGGGTTCGTAATGGTAGTCGATCTTGGTCCCCAGTCCCCCGCAGGCCGGGCAGGCGCCATGGGGATTGTTGAAGGAGAAGATGCGAGGAGAGACCTCCGGATAGCTGACCCCACAGTCGATGCAGGCCAGTCGGGAGGAGAAGAAGAGATCCTTTTCCTCCGGAATATTGATGGTGACCAATCCCTCCGCGATGCGCAGGGCCAGCTCCAGCGAGTCCGCCAGGCGCGGTCGAATGTCATCCTGGATCAGGAGACGATCCACCACCGCCTCAATGGTATGTTTCTTGTTTCGATTCAGCTCGATCTCCTCATCCAGATCCCTCAGGACTCCGTTCACCCGCACCCGGACAAATCCCTCCTTGCGAAGATCCACGAAGACCTTCCGGTATTCCCCCTTTCTTCCTCGCACCATGGGGGCCAGGATCTGAACGCGAGTTCCCTGGGGCAGGCGCAGGATTTGATCTACGATCTGCTGAACCGACTGCGAGGTAATCGGCTTCCCACACTGATAGCAATATGGATTTCCCACCCGTGCAAAGAGGAGGCGGAGATAGTCA
>Ga0315314_1001525_pt1 | contig 20809 bp, 18 predicted proteins | sample TDP9_MG_FD_203631 | JGI IMG/M metagenome (GOLD analysis project Ga0315314, IMG submission 203631) | Freshwater sediment microbial communities from Lake Towuti, South Sulawesi, Indonesia - TDP9 | ecosystem: Environmental > Aquatic > Freshwater > Lake > Sediment | place: Indonesia: South Sulawesi... | reverse complement strand
TCTTGATGTTCCTGCCTCTGGGCCGAAATCCTAAGGCCCTGTCCGGCACCAAAGGAATGGCCGAAGGCCAGCCAGAAAAATTCAACCAGAAAGATACGGCCTTCAGTGTAGCCCATGTGGGAGGTTATGGCGCTGAAGCAGCGAGAAATAGATGGGCCCTGCAGAGCCAGGATCCTTTCGGGGGTCTCTTCTGGACCCTGGTCATGGGACTGAGATATCAGGTGGATGGAAAGTTAAATCCCCAAAAAAGGCAGGGCTTTTCTCCTGAGGAGATCACCAAAGAAATAAAAAAGAAAGCCAGATATCTGGGGGCCGACTTAGTTGGCATTACCGCCCGGAAGGATGATTTCACTTACAGCCATGCCTTTTCCTACGAAGAATCGAAACTGCAAGTAGGGCCGGCCGTAACGAAACCAATCGATCTGAAACACAAGTATGTGATCTCCCTGGGAAAGGAAATGAATTATTCCGTGATTAAAGCGGCCGTTACTGAAAAAGACAACGGGAGCCTGGGAGAAATCGGCAAGAGTTATAATGAAGTTGCCCAGGTCGCCTGCGCGCTGGCGGGGTATATCCGGCAGCTCGGCTATCCAGCGCGGGCCCACCACCTGCGGAATGATCAGATTATGCATGTCCCCCATGCAGTGGATGCAGGCCTGGGAGAACAGGGGAAACACGGTTTTCTTATCACGGAAAAATTTGGCCCTCGCGTTCGCCTCGCTGCCGTGACCACGGATTTGGAACTTGTGGAAGACAAGCCGGTCGATATTGGGATTCAGGATTTCTGTGAGAACTGTCGCCTATGTGAGCTGAATTGCCCCTGTAAGGCCTTGGCTGCCGAAAAAGCAGTCATCCGAGGCTTCAGAAAATGGCCGCAGGACCAGGATAAATGTTTCAATTTCTGGGTGTCGGGGGCCAACACCTTTGCCTGCACATTGTGTATCAATAGCTGCCCCTGGAATAAGCCATGGTCCCTGGTCCATAAGATCAGCTTTTTTGCTGCTACTCAGTCAGTAGTCGCCCGCAGGCTTCTTTATTGGATTTCAGTTATCTTCTACGGGAAAAGAATCCCTTGGAAAAGAATTCCTTTGTCAGGAGGGGTGGCGATGCCTCCCGAGACGGCATCATGGGTCCGGGGCAATTCATCAAGCAGGCCTTAAACCGTCCCGAGGGAAAAAGGATCTTGAGAGAGAGCTTGTTTTCCCTGGCCGGCTGATGAGGAGGAACTATGGAAAGTCGTTACTACGACCCGAAGATAGAAACCGCTTCCAAGGAAACTTTGAGAAAATTGCAGCACAAAAAACTCAAAGCAATCGTTCAGCACGCCTGGGATCGCAGCCCTTTTTACAGGAGGAGATTCGAAGAGGCAAATATCACTCCAGATAAGATCCGCTCTTTGGAGGAAATCTCCAGGCTCCCCTTTGTTACTAAGGAGGATCTGCGGAAAAGCCAGGAAGCCAATCCTCCTTGGGGAGACATCCTTACGATAAAACCCGAGGATTGTCAAAGGGTGCATCTGACCTCGGGCACGACCGGCAAATCCCTGAAGATTCTCGACACGGCCGAGGATTGGTCGAAATTCTGCCACATTTACGCCAGAAATTTGTATGCCTATGGAATCCGTAGAGCTGATATGGTCATGCCAGCTTTCAGCTTCGGCCCCTGGATTGGATTCTGGGCAGGATATTACGCCTGCCAGGAGATCGGGTGCCTCCTCTTTGCCTCTGGGGGTATGAAAACCGAACAGCGGCTGGATGCCCTCATTACTTATCCCATTACTGTGCTCGGTTCCACTCCCTCCTATGCTATTCATATGGCGGACGTGGCCAGCGAGAGCGGGATAGACCTTTCCAAGCAGGCCAGGATTCGGATTTCCTGGCACACTGGCGAGGCGGGAGCTGCTATCCCGGGAGTAAAGAAAAAGATCGAAGAAGCCTATGGCTGTAAATGCTTTGACTTTCTGGGCTCCACGGAGATTGGCCCGTGGGGGTTTAACTGCGAATTTCAATCTGGCCTTACTCACGTCAATGAGGATTGGGCTTATCCGGAAGTTTTAGACCTCAAGTCCGATGAGCCTGTAGGGGAAGGAGGGACGGGCGAGCTCGTGCTGACAAATCTGGAAAGAAAGGCCAATCCCTTTTTGAGGTATCGATCCCGGGATATCGTTCAGGTAGCTGAACGGAGATGCCCGTGCGGAAGGACCCTCTTTTCCCTGGAAGGGAGCGTCCTCGGCAGACTGGATGATATGAAGAAAATCAGGGGAATTATCGTATACCCGAGCAAGATTGAGGAAATTGTCCGGGGATTTAAAGAAGTGGACGAATTTCAGGTGGTGTTTAAAAGAATACAGGATCTCGATGAAGTCCTCATAAGAATCGATCCTGTACCGGAACTGGACCGTAGCTCCTATCCATCCCTGCGAGAGAGAGTGGGAAAGTCCCTACAGATTGGCCTGGGCCTTCGGACATCGGTAGAGATTCTGGAATGTGGATCGCTCCCCAGGTGGGATCATAAGGCCAAGAGGATCGTGGATGAGAGAAAAGACGTTCCTTTTTAGCTAGCATGAGGGAAGGAGAGCAGTGAAGAAGCGGGGAAAAATTACAACCAGAATTGTAGGCCCAATGGAGCGGTTTGACCAAAGAAACCAGATGCACACCCGGGCAGCCCTCGGTGGATTGGGAGAAAGGGTCAAAGAACGCTGGACAAAGGAATCCATAGACCCCTTCCGGCGAATCTTTTATCCAGAGAAAAGGGCCATGAACGTTCCCATGCGATCCTGGAGGAATGTTGCCGATGGGCCCATCAATCCTGAGAAGGTACAGGTTAATGACCCAGCCAAGATGGCCGCTAAGATTAAGGAGATAGGGAAATTCTTGGGGGCTGATCTGGTGGGGATTTGCGAGCTGAACCGTGCCTTTGTTTACAGTCATACTGGGCTGCGCATCGATTTTGCCAAGGGAATATCCGGGGAAGAGATCCAATTGCCCCACCGGTATGCCATCTCTCTGGCCGTGGAGATGGATTACAAGCGTATGCGCTATTCTCCAGGTTGGATCGATAATGCCGAAGTCGGGCTGGGATATTTGAATGCCGCCAAAGGGGCTGTGAGTTTGGCCGCTTTCATCCGTGAGCTGGGTTACCCGGCCAGAGCCCATTTTTTTATCAATGAATGGGTCTTACACGTTCCCGTTGCAGTGGATGCGGGATTGGGCGAGTTATCTCGAAACGGGATCCTCATCACAGCCCCTTTCGGGCCGAGGGTCCGGCTTTCCACGGTCACTACGGATCTGCCTCTGGCCATTGATCATCCGGTAGATATTGGGGCTGTTTCTACCTGTCAGATGTGCAAGAAGTGCGCAGAAAACTGTCCATCCCAGGCCATTTCCCATGGTAGAAAAGAAATCGTGCACGGGGTGGAGAAATGGAAAGTGGATGCTGAAAAATGCATGCGCTTCTGGGTAGCGAACCCGAACAGGTGGAATGATTGCGCCCGCTGCATTGCCGTCTGCCCCTGGAGCCGCCCCAACGTCTGGTACCATAGAATTTCAACCCGAGCGGTCGCGCGGTCCAAGGTGGCCACAAAGTTCTTACTCTGGGTCGATGACCTCATCCGTGGAAAGCATCCCCAACCCATAGTGAGGTGGCTGGATTACGTGGAGGGGGGTGGCCGTATACCCGAAAAACCGGTATATTAAAAATTTGGGGTTGAATTAGCGCGCCCTCTTACAAAGGAAGGGGAGATCAGGTGTTTATCCAGCAGCTCTTCAATGGCATCATGCTCGGGAGCACATATGCCCTGATTGCGATCGCCTTCACCTTGCTTATGGGCATCCTGAACATGCTCAACTTCGCCATCGGCGAAGTTTTCATGCTGGGGGCCATCTTCGGTCTCACCTTTGTTCACCTGGGTCTATCCTTCTCCATAGCCCTTCCCTTGGCCATGATCTGCACAGGATGTGCCTGTCTGGTCATCGAACGCTTTTCTTTCCGGCCCTTGCGCAGTGCTCCGCCCCTCGTTCCTTTGCTGAGCACCATCGGTTTCTCCATCCTCTTTCAAAACATAACTGTAAACCTTTGGGGATCGGAGCGCTCCCAGTTCCCCCAATGGATGGAACCGATTAATTTTTCGGTGGGGCCGATCCTTTTTTCCCTGACCCAGGTGGTCATCCTGGCCTTAGCTGTTCTTTTGATGGTGGCCCTCGATTTCTTTATTCAGCGGACGAGAATCGGTCGGGGCATGCGAGCGGTTGCCGAGAGCCTGGAGACTGCTTGCATCCTGGGAGTGGACTTCAACCTCATTATTTTGATGACCTTCTTCGTATCTGGGGCCTTGGCCGGAGGGGCTGGCATTCTTTTCGGGATCAGCTTTGCCATCGTCTCTCCCTTTATGGGTATGGAGCCAGGCATCAAAGGGATCGCGGCCATGATCGTAGGGGGCATGGGCAACGTGCGGGGAGCGATCGTAGGGGGGATGTTCATCGGCATCATAGAGGTCTTCAGCATCGCCTACCTCGGGTCTGCGGCCAGGGATTTTGCAGTCTATGGGCTTCTATTCCTGGCTCTCCTGCTGCGGCCCCAGGGGATCCTGGGCGTGATCCAGCCGGAGAAGGAAAGGATCTAAGGGGTGAGTAGTTATCAATTAGACCTCCTATCTAACTTGGGGATCAACATCCTGCTGGCCTTGAGTGTCTACTGCCCCATGGCCACGGGACAGCTTTCCGTAGGAAATGCGGGTTTTATGGCCATCGGGGCCTACGTCTCAGCCATTCTAAGCGTTCATGTCCATCTTCCCCTCTTTCCCTCGTTGATCATCGGAGGAATCGTTGCCGGAGTCATCGGGGCGCTCGTTGGTTTTCCGGCGTTGCGGCTGAAAGGGATATTTCTGGCCATGGCCACCCTCGGCTTCGGCGAGATCGTGAGGAATTTTTTCATGAATTTCTTGACCCCCATGACTGGAGGGGCCTACGGTTTTCGGGGCATTGGAAATATCCCCATCTCAATTTCCTGGATCTGGGGGTGGGTCGCCTTCTTTCTGATCTTTTTCTATTTCCTTTCCCGCTCCCGGGTGGGACTGGCCATGATGGCCACTCATGATGATGAGACTGTCAGCGAGTTGATCGGGGTCCATATCGTTCTTCTGAAAGTGGGTGCGTTCGGCCTGGGCGCTTTTATCGCTGGAGTAGCCGGTGGTCTTTACGCCCATTACTACCTCTACATTGAACCAGAATTCTTCAATGTCTGGGAATCCATCCATATGGTCCTGTATGTAATCATGGGGGGGATGCTCACTTTTTGGGGTGGGGTGTTGGGAGCGGGGATCTTTACCGTGCTACCCGAGTTTCTCAGGTTTTTAAAGGACTGGCGGGGAGCCTTTTTCGGAATGGTGATCATCGCGCTCATGATCGCCAGGCCCTCTGGCCTGATCACGAAGGAGATGATGCGCATCAGTTTTTGGATTCCGTACCGGAAGGGAGAGAGAGCTTGAACCAAACTCCCCTTCTCCACCTGAGCAGGGTCAGCAAAGCGTTCGGAGGTCTGCTCGCGGTTAATGGCCTGAGCCTGCAAGTTTCCCAGGGGTACATCTACGGCCTCATAGGACCTAATGGGGCGGGAAAGACCACGGTGTTCAACCTGGTCACCGGTGTCTATCCCTGCACCAGGGGCTCAATCTTTCTGGAAGGTGTGGACCTGACCAAGCTGAAGCCTTACCGGATTGCCCGCTTGGGGATCAGCAGGACTTTCCAGACGATCCGCCTCTTTCCCAATATGACCACCCGGGAACATGTTCTGATCGGTCAGAACTTTTTATCCCGCTCCCAATTGGGAAGTATCCTCCCGTTCTGGGGAACTGAAGAGGTGACTCTCGAGAACCATGCTGAAGAAGCTTTGAGATTGTTGGGACTCTGGGAAGTAAGGGAACGAAAGGCGGTGATCCTTCCCTATGGGATTCAAAGGAAGGTGGAGATCGCCAGGGCTTTGGCTGCCCGGCCCAAACTCCTTCTCCTCGATGAGCCTACCGCCGGAATGAACGTGCGGGAGACAGAGGATGTGCTGAATGCCTTATCTAAGATTCATGACTTCGGGATCACCATCCTGGTGATCGAGCATGACATGAGGGTGGTAATGGGGATCTGTGACCATATTTTTGTCTTGAACTTTGGGCAGATGATAGCTGAAGGGAGTCCCATGGAGATTCGTAAGGATGAGCAGGTCTTGGAAGCTTACCTGGGGAGAGAGGAATGATTGATTAAGGTATTGAACTTAGAAACAGGTTATGGCAGGATTCAGATTTTAAGGGGCGTATCCCTCGAAATCCAAAAGGGGGAAATCGTCACCCTAATTGGGGCTAATGGAGCAGGGAAGTCGACCCTGATGAAGACGATCTGTGGCATCCTTTTGCCCAGTGCGGGGACCATCGAGTACGAAGGGGTGCGGATCGATCGCAAATCACCCACGTCCAGGGTGAGACAGGGATTGGTCCTCGTTCCCGAGGGGCGTTGCATCTTAAAAAGGATGACGGTCCATGAGAATCTATTGATGGGGGCCTATGCGCGACCGGATCAAGGGGCTTTAAAGGCGGATCTGGAAAAGGTCTACAGCCTTTTTCCAGTTTTGGCGGAACGGAAAAATCTATCGGCCAATGTGCTTTCAGGGGGCGAACAGCAGATGCTGGCCATTGGGAGAGCCCTCCTATCCCGGCCGCGGCTCCTCATGTTAGACGAGCCATCGCTGGGCTTATCGCCCATCCTTGTGCGGGAGATATTTTCCATCATCAGTGATCTGCACCGGTCAGGGATCACTATTTTTCTCGTGGAGCAAAATGCTCAGAAAGCACTCCAGTTAGCTGACCGCGGATACGTCATGGAAGTGGGAAAGATCGTAGTGTCAGATAGTGCGCAAAATCTTTTAACCAGTAAAGCACTGCGGGAAGCTTACCTGGGAGGAGAGGAATAAAACCCCCTCAGCCCGCCCTCTTCCCTGAAGTCGGGAAAGAGGGGAAGGGTGAGGGAGGAAAATTTGCTCAATCTTGCAATCACAAAAATTTTTGGGAAACAAAAAGAAAGGAGGGATCGTTTATGGAAAGATCGAAGGTTCATTCGGGAATTTTTGGGAAATCGGTTTTATTCGTAACGGTTTTTTTGTGCTTAGGAACTGGCCTCTGTTCATACCCTCTTCGCGCTGAAGGGAGTGAACCAAAGCTGACTGGGAAAGAGGTTCTTGTTGGTGCGGCCTGGGGCCTGACGGGGATGTGGCGGGACTGGACCTCGAAGAATGCCATCGTTGCGCAGATGGCAGTCGAAGAGATCAATGCCGCTGGCGGGGTCAAAGGGCTACCCCTCCGTATCGTCACTTATGATACGGCGAGTAAACCCATGGAAGCCACCCGAATTGTCCGTAAGCTGGCGGAAGATGACAAGGTGCTGGCCATTTTGGGTCCTTTTTCCACCAGCGAAGCTGAGGTGGCCTTTCCCGTGGGAAACAGGATCGGGATTGTGATGATCTCTCAAGCCTCATCCAAGCCAGGTCTGGCCAAAGAACACAGGCCCTATGCCTTCCGCAATACCATCGACGAAATCCAGATGGGAAAAGTGGCGGTGAAGGCTTTTGTGGAGAGATATAAGATTAAAAAAGTGGCCGTCGTCCACGACATCAAGGACGCCATCGGACTGACCCTCGGCTCTAAAGTGCTTCCTGAGGTCTTCAAGAGAATGGGAGCGACCATCGTCAATGAAGGGGCCTACCTCACGTATCAAACCAATGATTTCGACATGAAGCCCCAGGTGACCAAACTCAAGGGAATGGAGTTTGACGGGATCGCTTTTGGAGGAGTGTATTTCGATGCCATCACCTTTGTCAAAGAGCTCCGCCGCCAAGGATTGAATCAACCCCTCGTCGGGGGGAGCCCCTTCATCAACGAGTACTTTCCTAAGAGAGGTGGAAGGGATGCGGATGGAACCTTTGCCCCCTGTACCTTCCATTTCTCCATTGCCGCAGAGAAGTTTGTCGATGAATTCGTGAAGAGGGCGAAAGCCAAGGGCTTTGAACCTCCCGAGCCCATTATGTACGACGCCAATGTATATGATTCGATCTATTTCCTCAAGTACGTGATCGAGAAGATGGGAGTGACCAACCGTCCTGAAGATCTGGCCAAGGATCGAGAAAAGATCATGAAGGGCCTGAGCACGATCAGAGATTTCAAAGGGATTGTGGGACCTGCGGCCTTCAATGCCGATGGAGATGCGGACAAGCCGGTTTTTGTAGCGGAGATAAAAGAAAGCCGGTGGCTTATCCATAGGTAATAGGTAATAGGTAAAAGGTAAAAGGTAATAGGTAAAAGCGAAAAGGGAAAAAAAACTTGCCTGCTCTTAGGCAGAGCGGGCAGGAATTATAATTGGGGAGGGGAAAATTTCATGTTAGCAGAGAGGATTGTAGCCGTTCAAAGATCCCCATTTTATAGCATCATGGAGCTGGCCGCCAAAAGGGGCGATTGTATTTACCTGCAGTTGGGGGAGCCGGACTTTACCACCCCGAAACACATCCTGGAGGCGGCCAAGAAGGCCATGGATGAGGGGCATACGCATTATGGCCCTGACCGGGGAGTTGCGGAACTGCGCCAGCTTGTCTCCCAGAAAATTAAAGATCAGTATGGCGCCGCTTACAACTGGGAAGATGAAATTCTGATCACAGCAGGAGGACAGGCAGGCCTACATATTGCCGTCATGGCTTTAGCCAATCCGGGAGATGAGATCATCATCCTGGTCCCCTATTACCCACCCTACCTGGTCAATACGACACTGGCCGGCGCCAAGCCCGTGTTCGTCACCCTGGGGCCAGAGAATGACTTTACTCCGGATCCCGCGGCGATCGAAAAGGCCATCACCCCTAAGACGAAGGCTCTGATCATCCTGACCCCCAATAACCCGACTGGAAGCGTCTATCCGCCAAAGACTCTGCAGAGAATCGTTGAACTTGCCCGGGAGAGAAACTTTGTGGTCATTTCCGATGAGGTCTATGAGAGTCTCGTTTATGATGGCCTCAAACACACAAGCGCTCTCTCTTTTCCCGGGGCGAAGCAGCACGTTGTCCAGGTCAACAGTTTCTCCAAGACCTATGCCATGACCGGCCTTAGGATTGGGTATGTCGCCGCCTCCAGCGAAAAACTGTTGCAATTCTTGAAATACCACCATACGGTCAACATCAGTGCGAATGTGCCTTCCCAGATGGCCTGCGTAACCGCCATGAAAGGTCCGCAGGACAGCGTAGAGGTAATGCGGCGGGCTTACCAGAGAAGGCGGGATCTGTTGGTAAGAATGCTGAACGACATCCCGGGCGTGCATTGCAATATGCCAAAAGGAGCGTTTTACGCCTTAGCCGATATTCGCGAGCTCGGCGTTCCTTCGCTTAGATTTGTCGAACACCTGGTGCAGGAGGCTGGCGTGGTCCTGACCAACGGAAGCGGCTTGGGTTACGAAGGCTTTGTGAGAGTTTCTTATGCGGCAGATGAAAAGAAAATAGAGGAAGCCATGGAGCGAGTGAAAAGGGCGGTCCTGAGGATGAAATCTTCGAGAAAATGAAAAATTCGCAAATTTTTCTAGAGGAGGGTTGGAGGATGAAAAAGATATTGGCGGCGATGGTATTATTTTTGATGATGGCCTCTGCGGTTCAGGCCGGAGCGCAGGAGTTAAGAACTCCTGTGCATGTGCGTGTCGCCTCCTTAGATCTGGGGAGTGCATGGTATGTTTATGGTGCAAATTTTGCCAAATTGTGGAGAGAGGTTTTGCCCAGAGGTTCGACCATTGACGTCTTACCATTTGCCGGCGGGATTGGCAATGCTCTAATCATTGACAAAGGGGATGCCGAACTCGGGTTTCTTTTCAGCGCCACTGCCAATTGGGCCATTCAGGGGAAAGTAGGGTATTCCAAGAAAATCGATGTAATCACTGGACTGGTGGGAGGGCTGGATAGATATTACGCGGCTGTTATGGCTACGAAACGTTCAGGCATTACATCCCTGGAGGAAGTTGCCAGAAAGAAATTGCCTGTAAGATTTGTTGCTCAGCCCATGGGAAGCGCATCAGAGTTTTCCATGAGATTGATTCTGGAAGAATATGGGATGCCTTATGATACCATCAAGTCCTGGGGAGGCTCTGTAACTCCAACTTCCACTGGTGTAGCCCAAGCTCAAATGGTGGATGGGAAAGCGGATATCTGGATCAACATGGTTACCGCAGGGCATCCAGCAATATCTGAGCTGGCTATTTCAGCAGATCTGCTATTCTTGCCCCTAAGCGATGAGATAATCAAGAAATTGACGGCCTATGGTTATGAAAGAGCTTCCCTTCCGGCCAAGTCATTCAAAGGTCAGGAAAAAGATGTGCCGCTGGTCGGATGGCCTACGATTCTTGTGGCCCATAAAGACCTGAAACCTGAGGTAGCCTACATGCTCACTAAGACTATTGTGGAGAACAAGGAAAAAATGGTAAAAGCCCATGCGGGGTTCAAGGATTTCAACCCCGAAGATGCCTGGAAGCTCGGAAAATATGGAATCCCTCTTCATCCCGGGGCAGAGAAATACTATAAAGACAAGGGGATGATGAAGTGATCTCCGTATGGGACGCAGATTCACCCTGTTAGATTTTTGCTATCTAACAGGGTAAACGCAGATTAATAGGATGGCAAGAGGGAATTTATTCCGCGTGCATCGGCGAAAGTCTGCGTCCTATGAAAAGAGAAAAGTCATGGCCAAAAACCTGCGTACTTGGTTGAAAGACTTAGAAGAGCAAATTCCGGGAGAACCCATTAAGGTATCAAGGGTGGTGAAGCCGGCATCCTTTGAGGTCTCCTCGATTCTTTATCAACTGGAAAAGCGCGGAAATCTTTCGGCAGTTCTCTTCGAAAGAGTGACCAGCGTGAAGGGAGAGCTGACGGACTGGCAGATGCTGTGCCACGCGTTTACGACGAGAGAAAAACTGGGCGTATCGTTAGGCATAAAAGATTCGAGTAGGGTGGCCTTGTTCGATAAATATCTGGAGAGGTCGAAAGAGAAGAAAAAAGTGGAGATTATCTCCCCTTCAGAGGCTCCGGTGAAAGAGGTCATCACCAGGGAGGAGTCTTTGGACCTGGCGGATCTGCCGATCATGAGACACAATTTCATGGATGGGGGCCCTTATCTTACGCCAGTTGTAGTGGCCAGAGACCCTCAGGGGAAGCGTTACAATACCTCATGGAATCGAATGATGTACATCGATTCTCAACACCTGGCCATCTACATGTCCCCCCGACACCTGTGGGCGTATTTTCAAGATACGGAAGCCAAAGGAGACTCTATGCCCATCGGTATCGTCCTGGGTCATCATATGGCCTTCATGCTCTCCGCCTCTTCGCTGGTTCCTCTGGATGAAGATGAATACGAAGTGGCCGGTGGAGTACTGGATGAGCCCCTGAGGGTCGTCCCCTCCGAGACTTATGGTGACCGTCTTTTGGTTCCGGCTGAGGCAGAGATTGTTATTGAAGGAGAGATCCTGCCTCAGAAGAGAACCATTGAGGGTCCTTTTGGAGAGTTCGCCCAACTGATAGGCCCGCAGAGAGTTTCCTGGCTTTTCCGCGCCAGGGCCATCACTCATCGTCGGCATCCTATCATGCATTGCGTGTTCGGTGCGCATCTGGATCACCTTTATGCCCATTTTCCGATTGAAGCGAGCATCTTTCAGAGAGTCAAACAGGCAGTCGGCGGAGTGAAAGATATCTGCTGGCTGGCCTCAGGTGGCCCGTTTCACCTGGTGATCAGCATGAAGAAAAGAACGGAAGGGGAACCCATGCGGGCAGCCATGGCCGCCCTGAGTGCCAGCAACTTCATAAAACATGTCTTTGTGGTGGATGAGGACATCGATCCAGGAAACGGCGCAGAGGTCATGTGGGCCATAGCTACCTGCTGCCAGGCAGATGCAAACATAACCATATTGAATAACATCCAGGGACAGCTCCTGGACCCTTCCCTGCGCCATGAAACAAAGGGGTCTGGCTTGATTATCGATGCGACCAGGCCTCTGGATCGACCTTACCCACCACGAGCCGTTGTTCCTCCCGAGGCCCTGAAAATTCGCCTCGAAGACTATGTCGATTCCTGAAGAGAAAAGAGTATGGAAATTTACTACCTGAATTGCCCCCGATGCCGGAGAAGCTTCCATTGCGATGCCAACCTTAAAGGTCTCAACCTCCCTCGCCACTGCCCCCATTGCGACCTTTATTTCGACCCAGAGGAAGAAACGGGAAAGCGGTCCCCCAGGGGGACTGCCTTCGTAGGCTTCTCGCGGATTGATCGCGAGATCATCTATATACCCACCCCTCAACCCTCTCCACGGGGAAGAGGGGAAAAGGGGAAATAAATAAGGAGGTGCGCAAATGAAGAAGCGACTGGCGTCAATTAGTATTATTTTAATGATTTGGCTTTCGGCTGGTGCGCAAGCACAGGAACTGAAGACCCCTGTACACTTGAGAATCGCCACCATGGATCTGGGGAGTGCTCATTATGTCTATGGTGCTGCCTTTGCGAAACAGTGGAGGAGTGTTCTGCCGAAGGGTTCAACGATTGATGTTCTTCCCTATGCCGGGGGACTGGGAAATGCTTTTGTTTTGGATAAAGGAGATGCCGAGCTCGGACTTCTTTTCGGAGCCGCCGCAAACTGGGCCATTCAGGGGAAGGTCGCTTTTCCTAAGAAGATTGACATTATTGCCGGACTGGTTGGAGGACTGGATAGATATTATGCCGCTATAATGGCCACCAAGCGCTCAGGAATAACTTCCCTCGAGGAAGTGGCCAAGAAGAAGATACCAGTGAAAATAGTTGCTCAACCGGTAGGGAGCGCAACGGAGTTTTCCATGAGATTGATTCTTGAGGCCTACGGAATGACTTACGATACCATCCGATCTTGGGGGGGCTCCGTAACCCCAACTTCTACCGGGGTAGCCCAGGCCCAGATGGTGGATGGAAAAGCGGAGGTCTGGATAAATATGGTCACAGCAGGACATCCAGCCATATCCGAATTGGCCATGTCCACTGATCTACTCTTCTTGCCCATGAGCGAAGAGGTAATCAAAAAATTGATGGCCTATGGTTATGAGAGAGCCTCCCTTCCCGCCAAGTCATTCAGGGGTCAGGATCGGGATGTTCCTCTGGTAGGATGGCCTACCATTCTGGTAGCCCATAGAGATGTACCATCCGAGTTAGCTTACATCCTCACCAAGGCCATTGTAGAAAAAAAGACAGAGCTGGTTAAGGCCCATGCCGGATTCAAGGATTTTGCTCCTGAGGAGGCATGGAAAATTGACAAATATGGTATTCCCCTCCACCCCGGGGCAGAAAAATTCTATAGGGATAAGGGTATGATGAAATGATGGGCAAGAAGAATGGCCGTCATCAGGGGGACGATTTGCTGAAAAACAGGATACGGTGATGGATGGCTGAACGCCTGTTTTTTAGAGATTATTTAAAGCCCACACCCCTCATTGCGATTGCCTGGTCTATTTTCCAGATATACGCAGTCCTGGTAGGGTTCTTACATCCTCTCATCTTATACCCCATTCATGTAACCTTTGCCGTGGCTCTGGTCTTTCTCCATTTCCCCACCTCCAAGGAGAAAAAGGTCCTGCGCTCTGTTGACGTCCTGTTGGTGCTGTTCGCCTTTGCGATTGGAACATATCTTTTCCTGAACTTCCCCAGGTTTTCGACCCGGATTCCCTTCGTTCATTCCCCAACTTCGATGGACATCATCTTGGGAGTATCCCTGGTTGTCCTTCTTCTGGAGGCTTGCAGGAGAATCGTCGGGCTGAGCCTGACCCTGATCGGAGTATTTTTCATCTTCTATGGTTTTGCTGGAAAATACATGCCCGGCTTGCTCGCCCACAGGGGGCTGTCCTTAGAACGATTCGTTGATCTACAGGCCCTATCACCCAATGGAATTTTTGGGCTACCCATCGGCGTATCGGCGGAGCTCGTTTTTTACTTCATCCTCTTTGGGGCGTTTCTGGAAAGATCCGGTGGAGGAGAGCTATTTTCTGACTTAGCTTATTCTGTCACGGGTCGCGTTAGGGGCGGGGCAGCGAAAGCGAGCGTCGTATCCAGCGCCCTCTACGGAACAATATCCGGAAGTGCCGTGGCCAACGTGGTCGTGGACGGTATGTTCACCATCCCCCTCATGAAGCGGAGCGGATTTCGTCCATCTTTTGCTGCAGCCGTAGAAGCGGTGGCTTCCACCGGAGGCCAGATCATGCCTCCGGTCATGGGTGCGGCCGCCTTTATCTTGGCCCAGATTGTGGGGGTATCTTACTGGGAGGTGGCCATTGCCGCCGCAGTTCCGGCCTGCTTGTACTACGTGGCCCTTTTTTGGGCCATAGACTTTGAATCCGTTAAGAAAGGATTCCGGGGATTAACCAAGGCGGAGCTGCCGGAAGTGAAGACTGGCTTGAAATTGCGCATCCATCTGCTCCTCCCCTTGATCATTCTGGTTTATTACATCATAAGCGGAGCAGTCACGCCGGTTACGGCGGTTTTACGGGCCATCATCGCTACCATACTCATCAGCCTCATCAGGAAAGCCACCATGATGGGACCGACGAGGTTACTTAGCGCTCTGGAAAAAGGAGGCAAAGAGGCGGTTAGCGTCGCCATCCCCTGTGCCGTGGCCGGGATGGTTATTGGGGTGATTATTAATTCAGGGTTAGGGTTAAAGTTCACCGATTTGATGATCTACCTCTCGGGAGGGAAACTGATTGTCACTCTGATCCTGGTCATGGTGGCCGTAATCATTCTGGGCATGGGGATGCCTACCAGCGCGGCCTATTTGATGGCCGCCATTTTGATGGCTCCGGCCATCATTAACTTAGGAGTCATTCCCCTGGCTGCCCATATGTTTATCTTCTATTTTGCGGTCATTTCCATGATTACTCCGCCCGTGGCTCTGGCGGCGTTTGCTGCGGCCTCCATCAGTGAATCCGATCTCTGGGAGACAGGATTGGTGGCTTTTAAAATCGCCGTGCCTGGATTTCTAATTCCTTATGTCTTTGTGTATCATAACGGCCTTTTGTTGAAAGGGTCCTTGATGGAAATATTATGGGTGACCATGACCACAAGCATTGGGATCATCGGACTGGCCGGGGCCATCATAGGATATTTTGCGAAGAATACAAATCCCTGGGAGAGGATATTGCTCACGATCGGGGCTCTGCTGTTGATCGTTCCCGAGAAGATAACGGATTTTGTCGGGCTGGCGATCTTAGCGGGCATCTTTGTCTTCCAGAGATGGCGAAAATCTGCCGCCGAAGCTACCGTCATCACGGAAGGGAAATAGGCAACATGGATGGACATCCACTGAGAGGAGAATAAGATGCCGGATTTTGCCAAAGAGAATATTTTAAAGCCGGATATTTACGACATGAGAGCATTCATTCGCCGGCTCAAAACCGAGGGCGATCTCGTCAGGATAGAAAAAGAGGTAAAAGGTGGGGACGAGATCGCCTCCATCATGTGGGAGCTGGAAGAACGGAAGGGCAATAGTGCCCCGGCCATCATCTTTAATAATATAAAAGGTTATGAAATCCCGGTGGTAAAAAACCTCTACGGTTCTCTAACGAGGTGGGCACTCATACTGGGATTCCTGGATTGGAGAGATATCAAGATAAAAGAGTTGAAGGATTATCTCTTAGCAAAAATAGAGTCTGAAAAGGATTGGATCGGGCCCCAAATTACCGGGCAAGCCCCGTGTCAAGAGGTCATCATCAAGGATCATCCGGATTTTTCCAAATTCCCCATCTTGCGCTGGCATCCCACGGATGGCGGCCCATACATGACCCTACCGGGTGTAGTAATGAAAGACCCGCAGTGGGGGCAGAATCTCGGCATGTATCGAGTCATGATCTTGGATCACAGGACAGCTACCATGGTGATCAATGCTCCACAGGACAGCGGCATATATTGCGCTCGCGCCAGGAAAAGGGGGAAGAGTAAAGTAGAATGCGCCATCGCCGTAGGAATTGACCCCCTGCTGTATTTGGCCTCGGTCATGAAAATGCCAGTGGTTGGAAGAGATGCGGAGTTCCGCTTCGTAGGGGGTTTAATGGGTAAACCCGTGCAGTTGACCAAATGCGTGACCATCGACATCGATGTCCCGGCCAATTCTGAAATCGTCTTTGAAGGGTATATTGATTTAGACGACGTAAGAGATGAAGGGCCTTATGGAGAATATACTGGTTATTATGGAGAAAAGATGGTGCAGCCGACTTTTCATCTGAAATGCATCACCCACCGGAAGAACCCGTATTATGTTTCGTGCACCAGCGCTCACCTGGCCAGCGAGTGCCTGATTTTGCATTATCCCCAGCCATTTAACTGGTACCGGCGAATGAAGACAGAGGTTGTAGGCTTCCGCGATGCCTTCCTTCCATTGCCAGGTAGGAATTTCATAGCCATCGTTCAGATAAACAAGCGCTACCCAGGGTGGGGAAAGCAAGCTATTATGTCCGCTCTGGGCTCCGGGTTTGCTGCCGCCATTATTAACTGGGTAATCGTAGTGGACGAAGATATTGATATCTATAACTGGGATGAAGTGGCTTTTGCCCTGGCCACTCGGGTAGACCCGCAGCTCGACATCGTCACCTTTCCTCCCATGGCGGTCAATGCTTTAAATCCCTCGGCCAGATCAAGAATTCCGGAGAGCAAAGATTTTCCCTACACTAATTTTGCGCTCTGTTCCAAAGTCGGGATCGATGCCACGAAGAAATTTGCCAATGAACCAGGTAGGGATAGACCTACTCCTCCACTCTCCCTGCCAGATTTGGAGGTATTGGAGGAGGTAAGGAAACGATGGAAAGAATACAAGCTTGATTAAACCATTCGCCAGCGCTCATCGCCAACGATGGTTATTTACCATATCCAACTAATTTCCCATGGCCATGGGCCATGCGCGAATGATGAAAATCCTCCCTCGCCCCTCTTTGGTAAAGGGGGGTTGGGGGGCTTTAGAACATATTTTCTACGTAAAGGAGGAATTAAAAATGAAAAAGATGTTTCTCGTCTTGACGGTTATCCTTTTCTTATTGTCAGTTCATGCTGAGGCCCAAGAGATAAAGACCCCTGTGCACTTGCGCTTAGCTGCGCAGGATCTGGGCAGCGCCTGGTATGTATACGGGGCTAATTTTGGCAAATTGTGGAGGAACGTCTTACCAAGGGGTTCGACCATTGATGTCCTGCCTTTTGGGGGGGCGCCGGCGAACTCCTTGCTCCTGGAGAAGGGCGATGCTGATCTGGCTTTTTCTTTCACGGCCATCGCGAACTGGGCCATTCAGGGAAAGGTCGCTTATTCTAAGAAAATAGACGTGATCAGCGGTTTGGTCGGATCTTTGGATAGATACTATTTAGCCGTGATCGCGACCAAACGCTCAGGAATAACTTCCCTCGAAGAAGTGGCCAGAAAAAAGCTGCCGGTCAAATTTGTTTCCCAGCCTGTCGGCAGTACCGGAGAATTTTCCATGAGATTGCTCTTTGAGGCTTATGGAATAAATTATGAAGCCATTAAATCCTGGGGGGGATCTGTCACCCCAACTTCCACCAGTGTCGCTCAGGCACAGATGATCGACGGAAAAGCCGATATCTGGATACAAGTGGTTACGGCCGGACATCCGGCTGTATCAGAGCTGGCCATTTCAACTGATTTGATTTTCTTACCTGCCGAAGAAAATATCACTAAAAAAATGACCGAATATGGCTATGAGAAAACCGTGCTGCCGGCAAGAGTATTTAAAGGACAGGATAAGGAAGTTCCCTACGTTGGCTTTCCGACGATCTTGCTTGCTCACAAAGACTTGCAACGCGAGGTAGCCTATCTTCTTACCAAGACAATCATGGAGAACAAGGAAGCCTTAGTGAAAGCCCACGCGGGATTCAAAGATTTCAAACCAGAAGAGGCCTGGAGACTCGATAGGTACGCGATTCCCCTTCACCCCGGGGCAGAAAAATATTATCGTGATAAAGGGATGATGAAGTAATCCCCCACCCTATCTCCCCAGTTTATAGAAGCGCCGGGCTGCCGGCGGAGATTCTCAAAAAGTTTCCCTTGAATGACTACATATATTGAAGACCATCTCCCTTCTTCGGCCAGGAAAAAAGCACCGGGAAGATAAGGGCCGAAACGAGCCCATCTTCCCCAAAACCCCCCAAATGCTTTTAGGCATCGACAAGGGCAGGGCCTATTTCACTTTGGGAAAATAAAAAGGATTGACAGATATCCTTTTAGCAAACTAATATATGCCTAAAGGAGATAGTCATATGAATAAGCAAAAAGTAGCCATCGCCGAAGGGAAGAGAGAATTCACCCGCATCGTGAAAAGGATATCCGAAAAAGAGGAAGATGTGATCATAACCAAAAGGGGGAAACCCGTGGCGGCCATTATTCCCTACGAGGATTATAAAGAGACGGCCCGGTTAAGAAGTTATCTGAAGATGCTCCAGATTTCCGAAAGTCTGAAGAAATACGGCATAACCGCCAGCCAGATCCATGAGGTGAATAGAAAGGAACTCGAAGGTGACCAGGATCGTCGTTGATGCGAGCGTTTTGCTAAAGGCCTATTTTCGGGATGAACGGGGCCATGATGCGGCTCAGGAACTCGTTAAATTTTATGCCCGGGGCGATTACCATTTTATTGCCCCAACCCTGATAACTTATGAAATTATAAATGCCTGTTCCATCGCCCATCGAAAAGGTCGGATAAGTCTTAATTTGGCGAAGGAAATTCTAAGAGAGATGCTTTCTCTGGAAATCGAGAAGGAGGATGTTGAACCGCTGAAAGAGCGAATTCTTGATATTTCCTGCCAATATAACCGAAGCGCCTATGATGCGAGTTATATCGCCTTAGCGGAAGCGGAAAATTGTAACTTCATCACCGGTGATGAAAAGCTGTATCGTTCGGTCTCCAAACATTTTCCCTTCATCAAGAGTTTATGACCTGCCCTCCTCGGTCGTTTGCCCGAAAGCATTGCCGCATCTCGTGATTTTAATGGCTGCGGCAGAGAGGTTTACGGCTCAACCCTTAGCAACTACTACCTTTTTTCCCTGGGAAGAATCTAGGTGGAAATGGAGTGAAAGATTGGGGACAAAGGGATGGGTATTACCCGCTTCACTCTTCCTGAGGAGGCTGTTAAACTCAATCTCCCCAATGGTGGCTCCCCGATGTGCTTCATGGTATTGAATATCAAATGAAGACCTTTTATAATTATTAGGAGTCTATGTGAAAGCAGGGACTGATCAAGGGCTATGCTGTGGATATAGAAGATCTCATCGATGCTATCCGGCAAAGCCGGATGCGGATTAGCGACCATGCAGACGAAGAAGCGGAATCTGATCGGTTATCCTTTGATGAGATTTTTTTCAGTGTTTTACAGGGAGAGATTATTGAAGAGTATCCCGACGATGAGCCCTATCCAAGTTGTTTGATCTATGGAGACAGTTTCAAGGGTGAACCGGTTCACAGTGTGTGGGCTTTCAACAAAGAAACGAAATGGGCTGTATTGATCACGGTATACCGTCCCGACCCTGATCGTTGGATTGATTGGCGAACAAGGAGGAAGAAATGATGCCGTTCGAAAAGTGCCCAATTTGTGGCGGCGAATTAATTGAAAAAGAAGTCGAAAAATTACTGAAAGGTGGAATCAACACCGCAGTATTGAAAGTGCGCGCTGAAGTCTGCCTCCGATGCGGGGAACGATTGTATTCAGTTGAGACGGTAAAACGGTTTGAACAGATCCGGGAGAAGTTATCAAAGCAGGAAGTTGGAGAGTTTCAGGCTTTGGGTCAGACCTTTCAGGTTGTGTAAAGCATCCTGGGGTAATCGATTTTCTGAACTTTCGTTCTTATCGAATATCTGGATTTGATATCGCAACCTTATATTTCCCACTCACGTGTGCAACAGCAGGTTTCTGGCATTCTCAACCGTCAGAAGACCTACGTCCTGTGAGCGTTCCAGAAAGGGATGTGGGGGCTCGGCTTGGTAAGGTGGGGCAACGGCATAAACGCCTCTCCGAAGCTGAAGGAGCCGGCCCGATTTGACCCAGCGGTCCAGTTGCCGCCGCACATGGTTGGCGCAACCCTGTCCCGCCATGAGCAGAGAAGAGGAAAACACCGGGTTGTCTCGGGCAATGATTAATAGCTCCCGCCAATTCATAGTAATAAGATGACATATTTGTCTACTAAATGTAATGAAAAACCTTTTTTACTCTCTTTTTGGCGTTCTTCTCCCCTCCCTTGGTGGGAGGGGATAAAGGGGAGGGGGATCTGCTATGGCTATGGGCTTCATCGACTTTTCCGCTGAACTCTAATGCATCGATATTTTAACCTTTCTGTCCAGCACACTTTTGGGAGAAGAACCCCTTTTGGCAAAGGGAACGCGCAGAAGGTTATCATCAGCAGCAGAGGGTTCATGTGCAGGGTGTTTTGTGTTCCTGGGCGGTGCGGGAGTTGGGAGTTTCCTTGTCCTTGGGAGACTTGGTAAGGTAAGGCGATTGAGAATGAGCCCGCCGGCGGTGGGCTATGCCGTACAAAGGGGAGAGACCATTACTAAGGAGAATGGTTATCAGCTTATTCAGTAAGATATTGAATAATTTAAGGGCGTCCCCCTCTAAAATATTTTTTTAACAGTAACAGTTTAGTCGTTTTAGAACTTTTTTAGTCACGGGCCCACATTTTTCTTGACTTGTGGGCTTTTTTATGGCCTAATAATATGAGTATTAATACTCATATATGAAGGAGGAATCAATGACCCG
>Ga0315314_1001524_pt1 | contig 20820 bp, 21 predicted proteins | sample TDP9_MG_FD_203631 | JGI IMG/M metagenome (GOLD analysis project Ga0315314, IMG submission 203631) | Freshwater sediment microbial communities from Lake Towuti, South Sulawesi, Indonesia - TDP9 | ecosystem: Environmental > Aquatic > Freshwater > Lake > Sediment | place: Indonesia: South Sulawesi... | reverse complement strand
CAGAGGGGAGGCTCCGGCGGCTCTCTGATGAGGAGTGGGGAAGGTATTATCCTCAGCCCTGGATTCTTGACAAGGTCTACAGGCGGAGGAGAGTTTGATGGAGATGAAGGTTCCTAGAGGCGTCGGCCTGATCGAGGCGCTCCTCGCCATGGAGGGAAAGACCGCATGGATAATTGACGTGTGGAACTGTCACGGAGTGCTGAAGCAGCAGGTGTGGGGAGTCGGCTACGGCTGCGAGCCCGACCTTCCAGCCGAGTCGGGCCTGACTTGGCTGGACCTAGGCTGGTTCACAATACCGATTCAGAAAGACGAATTTAATTTCTGGCAGGACGAGGCGCTGCAGAAGAAAGTGGAGGCTCAGCTCTTCCGGATCATCGATCGATACGGCATGATCAACCGCAGCGGATGGTACCCCGTCTACAGCGCCGACCTCGAGGCTCTGCAGAAGATCCTGCAGAGATATCTGAGAAAGGTCCAGGCTGGAGGGGAGGCGTACCCTACATGACTCCTGAAACCATGCCGACGGACTTGAGGCACGACCAAGCCCTTCTCAGACGGCTGGTGGAGGCCGCCATGAGGCTGCACAGGCCGAGGAGCGCCGAGGCGGCTACGATGCTGGCTGATGTCCGCGACTACCTGACGTACCTAGCCCTGGACGGGTTAGGCGACTCAGCTCTGGCGGCTGACCTGGTCCCAGCCCTGTCGGATCTACAGGTCGGGCTGGGTAGGGTGGTGCCGGGCCTCAGCCCAGCCTCGCCGAAACCTGAGACGGTGCAGTTCTACATCGGCTTCCTATTCAGCCTAGAGCAGCTCCTCAGCCTCAAGTGGTGCATCGCCAGGCTTCCAGGCGAGGAGATCAGCCGAGAAGCCTTCAAGGCGTCGTGGCGCCGGACAGCTGAGAGGCTACAGGAGGTGAGGTAGCGTGGAGGATAAGACCACTTCTCATGGCCAGAAACCTGAGGATCGCCGAGTCATCGCCGTAGACAAGCTTCCCCTCGACTACGAGGCTCTGAAGCCCTACCTGGCTGAGGGATGCGTCCTCTGGCTGGAGACAAGCCCCACGGGAAGAGGGCTTAAGCATCCGGTCCCGGTCAACCTCAAGCCGGGAACCAGCAGACAGGACCTGGACCTAGTAAACTACGTTGTCACCTCTCTTCTTGGGCAGGCGTCCGCGGCGATACCCTGGGTCATCAGCAGCGCGGCCTTGATGAGGCTCGCCCAAAGCCTACGCCGATACAGGTCGTCGAGCCCCTGGACCCTACGTGAATACGTGCTGAAGGTAAAACGGTTCTGTGACTGGAAGGTGATCACCCCCGACGACCTCGTCTCCAAGGCTGTGAGCCCTGACGGCCTCCCAGACCCTAGAGGAATCAAGTGGCTCACGGACAGCTTAAAGGACTACATGGGCGATCTCCAAGCGAGGAATCTGGCTCCCAACACGGTGAAGGGCGCGGTCAAGGCTGTTCGCGCCCTGCTGACCGCGAACGATGTAAGCCTGCCGAAGGTTGAGGTCCCTGCAGCCCGGGTCGTCTGCGAGGACAGGGCTCCCAAGCCAGAGGAGCTCCAGCGCATGGTCGAGCTAGCTGACCCTCGAGGTAGGGCGATCCTCTATTTCCTCGCCCTGGGAGGCTTCAGGGAGGGAACTCTGGTCAGGCTGCAGTACTACCACATCCACGCGGACCTTGAGAAGGGCGTTACACCCGTCCACGTCCACGTCGAGGCTGATATCACAAAGGGCCGCTACGGAAGCTACGACACCTTCCTAGGAGCCGAGGCCATTGAGGCGCTGAAGATGTACCTCGACCAGCGGCGCCGAGGATCTCCGAGCGGCAAGATCCCGCCTGAGACCATCGCCGACGAGTCGCCGCTCATACGCCTCAGCCGCATCTCCGAGGTGAGGCCTATGCGGGAGAGAGACGTGCATAGAGAGATCCGTATCCTCTTCACGCGGGCAGGCCTCTCAACCCGCCGAAGGCATCGGCTACATACCCTGAGGCCCCACAGCCTACGCAAGTTCTTCCGCACCCAGCTCGCCGCCCTTGGAGTGCCGCCCGACTACATTGACTACATGATGGGCCACAAGGTCAGCACGTACCACGATGTCAAGATGAAGGGCGTGGAGTTCCTCCGCAACGTCTACGCAGCGTCAGGCCTCAGCATAAAGCCCCGAACCCAAGTCAGCCGAGTCGAGATGCTGAAGGAGATCATACGAGCCTGGGGACTAGACCCTGAACTCATCCTCGTCAAGGAAGCCCTATCAGAGACCCATAAGACCATCGCCGCGCCAGCTGCAAGGGAAGAGGAACAGGTCAAAGCCCTAGCCGACAGCCTCAAAGAGATGCTCCGCAAGGAGGTCTTGCAGCCCTAGAAGCCCAATCGGCTCTAGGTTTTGACCTCCCGGACCACGAATATCTTCAGGTTCTGACTGCTGGAGACTAAGTCCACTACCTTCTTCTCTCTGAGTTCCTCAAGGGTTCTCTTCGCAATACTTACTCTTACATTCAACTGGGCTGCCAGCTGTGTAGGTGTTATGGCCCGCATCTTTCTCAGTTGCTCCAAGAGCTCCTTGCTATTTACGTCTGGCATATCGAGCCTACCGATGTTTTTCTCGACCTTGCCAGCCTCTTTCTCCTTGCCTTTAGGCTCCTTCGTCGTCTGCTGCCTCTCCATCTTCGCCAAGCTCTTTTTGTTCGGCATATTCGCTACCTTCTGGAGATCACTATCAACAGTGCTCACTCATAAACATGATGCACGGGAGGAGAAGCAAGACCGAGAAGGTTGAGGAACGAGCCTTTCAGTTCTTAGGGCCGTCGCAAACGTTAAATAAGGACATGCATATCATAGTGGAACATCAGCCCTAGAGGAAAATTCGTGATGGCAAACTCAGCTAGAAGCGTATTCAAGGACGTCTTCTCAAATAGGAACATCCTAGCTATCTCCTTCACAACCACCTTATGGGGCATCTTCAATCAGGCATGGCATCCCTACTGGGGACTCTGGCTCCAAAAAGAACTCGGGGTCTCCATAGCCATAGTTGGACTGCTCTCCACAATCCAGTCTGCTGAGCAGCTTCTCTTCCAGCTCCCAGGTGGAATCATCGCCGACAAGTTTGGGAGAAAGAAGATTGTGCTAATAGGGACTTCTCTAAGGCTCATACCTCCCATCGTATACCTATTAGCCACGAACTGGGAACACATCCTTGTTGCAGTAGTCGTTAATGCCTCGGCTAGCATATACATGCCTGCCTTTGAAGCGATCGTAGCTGATTCACTTCCTTCTCGGCAGAGGGGTGCTGGCTACGGTGCATACAGGATGGTCACCTCTCTACCACGAATCTTCATGCCAACTCTTGGCGGAATCGCTATGGATGCCTTGGGGTATAAGGAGGGCGTAAGGATCTTCAACATACTCACAATGTTTAGCGTGACAGCTACTCTCATCATTCGAGCGAAGTTCATAACTGAGACTCTTGACAGAAAAGGCGAACGCAAGGAAGTAGACCACAGGAGTATACGAGAAACGTTACTCTCAGCCTTCAAAGTTCATCGAACAATCTGGATTATGATGATCGTCGCTACCTTGGGAGGCTTCGGCTTGAGAATGGTCATGCAGCTCATGCCTATATACGCCAAAGACTTCATCGGTCTCACAAACACCCAGATAGGTTTCGCGACGACAGCTAGCTCCGCTCTGTCCACTCTTCTAATCATGCCGATTGGGGTGCTCTCAGATCGGAGAGGAAGAAAGAACCTTATTCTGCTCGGTGAAATCCTCACCCCCTTGACGATGTTCGGCTTCATCTTAGTCAAGGACTTCCCACAATATTTCCTTCTGCAGCTGTTTACCGGCGTTGGATCGGCTCTTGGAGGAAGACACATGGGATTTGCTGGAGGACCGGCTTGGCAAGCCTTGATCGCTGACTTGGTTCCAAAGGAGAAACGAGGAACCATCAATGGTATTATCAGCACGATCTCAGGAGCTATCGGGACTCCTTCACCCTATCTAGGAAGCTACGTCTGGGAGGCCTATTCTCCTGAAGCTAGCTTCATTATCTCAACACTGATTGTTCTAACTGCAATACCTGTCTTCGCCATATTCGCAAAAGATCCAGAGAAGGGAGAAGAAGAGTAGGCCGCATTTCTGTTTGAAGCCTAACTCTTAAATCCCTGCTCCGGTTTAGCCTTTGAGCAGATGGAGATAATACCCCTGGCAGCTGAGAGCCTAGGAGTACGCTCCATGGCTACCTATATCCAGACGAAAGACGTAGGCATCACAATAGACCCTGGAGTATCCTTGTGTCCGAACAGATTCGGTTTTCCCCCTCATAGGAAGGAGGAGGAGAGAAAAGAGGTTCTGTGGAAACAAATCAAGGAGAAGGTCGCTGCTTCTCAGGTTGTGATAGTAACTCACTATCATTTTGACCACTTCGATCCGAAAGAACCTGACATCTACAAAGGGAAGGCTCTCTACGTGAAGCACCCAACTCAACGGACTAACCACACTCAGAGGAGGAGGGCATTGGATTTTCTAGGTAAAGTCAGAGGACTCGCCGAGAAGATCCTATATGCAGATGGACTGCGAATCTCGCTAGGTTCTACGGACATTACTTTCTCCAACTCCGTCTACCATGGCATCAGTCCAACGTTGGGGTTCGTCCTCGAAATCTGTGTAGAAGAGGACAGACGATTCCTCTACACTTCGGATGTTCAAGGACCTGCCCTTAAGGAACAGATCGAGTTTATATTTGAGAAAGACGCTGAGACGCTCTACGTAGATGGTCCGATGACTTACATGCTGGGAGAAGCCTACCCAAAAGAGTGTCTGGAGGCGGCGAACAGTAATCTTATCGAGATCGTTGTGAAGACGAATGTGAGGAAGCTCATCTTGGATCATCACCTTACTAGAGACTTCAACTACAAAGGGTGGATAGGCAAGGTCTACGAGGCAGCAGAAGAAAGGGGTATCTCCGTGATTACTGCCGCAGAGTTCTTGGGCGGGACACCTGAACTGCTGGAAGCGAGGAGAAGAGAACTCCATCAGGAGGAAGAAGATGGCGAACGAAGAGGAGCTTAGGAGATTGGAGGAGGAGCTCTCAGCCCTGATGGGGAGAAGGGAGGAATTGGAGGCAGATGCGAGGCGCTGGATTGAGGAGCGGGAGAAGCATAATGGTACCGTTAAGACGCTCATAGTCCAAGCCCGGGAGTCCAGAGAGAAACGGGATGCAGTGATTCCAAGAGTTAGAGAACTGAGATCCGAGATCCAAAGGCTCAGAAAGGAGATCAATGAGAAGAGCGAAGAGTTAAAGGGGCTTATCCAGAGACTTACAGAGGTCAAGCAGAACCTGACCACGGATCGACGGATTCTGGAAAGGAGGATAAAACAATTGGACTGGGAGGTCATGACAACACCGACAAGGGAGATGCTTGAAAGAGAAGAGGAGATAGTAAAAGAGATCGACGGGCTGAGGAGCCAACTCAGGGCACATGACAAAGTGGAGGAGTTGGAGGCTCAGAGGCTTGAATTGAGGACAGGGATCATGGCTGACCAGGTCAAATATAAGGAATTGAGGGAGGAGTTGGAGAACTTGACGTCGGAGAGTCGGATGCATCATGAGAAGATGGTTGAGGTTTCCAAGAAGATAGATCAGGTGAAGCAGAAGGCTGACGAAGCGCATAAGAAGGTTCTCGAAACAAAGGAACAGCTAAAGAAGGTCGGCAAGGAGACGTTTAATCTACATAGGAGACTTCAGAATCTCAAGAAAGAGAGGGAGAAAGGAGAAAGGGAACGGCTGAAGGAGGAGGCGGTTCGGAAGATAAGAGAGAAGCTCGGTAAAGGCGGTAAACTGACCTTCGAGGAGTTCAAACTTCTCTCAGAAGTGGAGAGAAGGTAAAAAGAAGGGATCTAACACTCCCCTCAAAACGTTTATCTCATGCTTCACTATGAGTAACCGCCTCCAAATAATTCTTAAATCGTCTTGAACCTATCTCAAGCTGGGAGTAGTCGTGTACAGCATAGTTATCAAAAACGGCAAGTTGGTAGATGGTGCTGGGAACCCTTGGGTTCAGGCAAACATTGCGGTTGAAGGCGACAAGATCGTAAAGATCAGCCGACGTGAGATAGCAGGAGGAGTCAGAACAATAGATGCGAACGGTCTCGTGGTCTCGCCTGGATTCATCGACAGTCACACCCACTCCGACTCCAGCGTCCTACAACACAACATCGGCATGAACTTCCTCACACAAGGAGTAACCTCTGTTGTAACAGGGGAATGCGGCAATTCCCTCTACCCTTTGACAAAAGAAGACCAGAGGAGAACGCAGGAACGCCTCGAAGTCACGGCTGAAGACCCTTCTAAGGTTGTAGTGGACTGGCTGACTTTGGAGGACTGGAGGCGGAAGTTGGAGAAGAAGGGGATCGGACTAAACCATATTCCCCTCGTTGGTCACAAATCCATCAGGTCTCTCGTCATGAGCCGTGAGAGGGTCAGAACTTTGTCGATGGCGACACCTGAAGAGATGGAGGCTATGAAGGAGCTGCTGCGGGGGGCGATGAAGGACGGAGCCTTCGGGGTCAGCCTCGGACTCAGCGCCAACGACATCTATCCAGAGGAATGCATAGAGTTCCTCGAAGTAGTCAAAGAATACGGCGGAATCTTCCACAACCACACAAGATGCCTCCTCTACAACCTAAGGGACTCTGTCAGAGAGACCGTCATGATCTCCGAAAAGTCGGGAGTGCCAGGAATCGTCTCTCATCTATATGGTCGCAAATACGAGGGATGGGGGAAACCCTTCGAAGCAGTTCGATTGATCCAAGAGAGCCGAGACAAGGGCGTTGAGGTCGTGTGCGACGTCTATTCCTGGCCCTTCGCAGCAATGGCAAACGCGCTGAGCCTCTTCATTCCCGGCGGGGCTTATGATGAACGGGTGCATGGACGGGTGACGAAGGGGTTAACGCTGGAGAAGATGGTGAAGGACCTGAAGGAATCTACGTCTTGGGAAGACATGAAGAAGGAGCTCATGGATTCATGGGAGGCGGAGAATGCTGAAAACGAGCGGAGGCGGAAACTGCTCTGGGAGAAGAGCGGCATCGATGCTCCGCCGACGAGACCTGTCGAGATGACGCCTGTTATAGCTTACTCGAAGACGCATCCCGAGCTGATAGGGCTGAGCTTCAGAGAGGTCGCAGAGAAGCTTGGAATGGACGACTGGCTGGCTGCACTGAGGAAGGTCATCATAGACGACGAAGGCTTCACCTACACAGGGACGACCATGACCAACGAAGAAGACAGGAAACACGTCATCTCTCAGCCTTGGACAATGTTTGAAAGCGACAGCGGCATGATGGACAGATGCCCGCCGCAGCCGATGCTTAAGCCTGTTCATCCACGGGGCTCCGCCTGCACAGCTATGATACTGGGCAAGTATGTCCGAGAACTGAAGTTGATGAGGCTTGAAGAAGCCGTGAGGAAGATGACCTCCCTGACAGCGCAGTTCCACAACGTAAAAGATCGAGGACTAATCAGGGAAGGAATGAAAGCAGACATAACAATCTTCGACCCAGAGACCATTCAACACAACTCAACCTACGAGGAACCAGGCAAACACGCAACGGGAGTATCTTACGTCATAGTCAACGGTCAGATCGAGATCGATGAAGGCAAATACACTGGAAAACTCGCTGGAAGAGTCCTCAGACTCGAAGGTTAACCTTCCTAGAGTTCCTTAAACAAGTAGATCTCAATCGATCTAGAGGCTAAACCTAATCTCTCACTTTTTTTACACGATAGAGAATTGAATAGTGACCTACACAATCATCCGATTGGAGGGTTCTAATTTACAAAGTTTGGCGATCCTGCTATATATATTGGAGCTAAGCCATGGCAATGTGTTTGTTATTATCACAATCTTTGGCGATTTTATAGTTGTAGTTCTGAAGGGATGGCTAGACATATGAAGAACTACACTATTTAGCGTTTGAAGGATATCATACGAGAGGGATATAACTTGGATATTTCAAAGGTCATTTTCACAAAACATGCAAGCGAGAAGTTTGAGCTTCTCAGAAAGTATGGTTTTAATGTGGAGAAGAAAGAGGTGATACAGACCGTGTTGAAGCCTGATCAAATCGATGAACGAGGGAATCAATGCTTAGCACTCAAGGTCCTTGATGAGACCTATGCTCTTAGGGTGGTCTATGAGAAGAGAAAGGGATATCTAGTTGTCATCACGTTCTATCCCGTGAGGCGTGATCGTTATGGCGTATAAATTGAAGTACGACAGCGACGCCGATGTTCTCATGCTTATAATAGCTGAACGAGGCAAGCTCTCCCATGCGGAGGAGATAGGCGATATAGTGGTTCACTTCGATGAGCATGGAGCACCCATCTTCATGGAGATATTGAGGGCAAGCAAGGTAGTCCCATCTATGGTTGAAGCCCTAGCAAAAAAAGAGATCGTAGTCATATAAAACAGGTTTTGCCCGCATGCTGATATGAAAAAGACATGGCTACGATCACTTACATCTTGTTATTAAGAATTAGATAGTAAATGGATAATAGACCGATCAAGGGTGTTTTGATTTGTCAAAGAAGGTTGAAGAGCTCACCAAAAATGAGAAGGATCGAGCTGCTGAGCTACACAAGAAGGCTGTTGTCATCAATATGCTGACGGGCTGCAATGGTTGGCAATCGCCGTGGAGGGAACATGGAAGGAGGAGGGCTTACAACCTCATCGAGATGGGCTTGAAAGGCGGTTGCACAGCGAACAGTCTGACGCTCGGAGGAGAGAACATCGGTCAGGCGGCTCTCTCAATAAGCACTTGGGACGACATAATGGCGACTATTCCCGACAAAGCTGCTAAGATATTGGCAGCTGAGGACATTGTGAAGGCGAAGAAGAAGGGCAAAGCAGGCTACATAATTAACTTCCAGAACACCACCGCCCTAGAGGGAAGGCTCTCCACGTTAGACCTCTTCTACAAGCTAGGTCTCAGGGTTTTGCAACTAACGTATCAAAGAGCAGAACTCGTCGGCGACGGCTGCGGTTCAAGGAGAGCAGACAAGGCAGGGCTGACCGACTTCGGCGTCGCCGTTGTGGATAGGATGAACAGGCTTAGGATGGTGATAGACCTCTCGCATGTCGGCTATGCTACGGCCATGGAGACAATAGAGGTTTCTAAGCAGCCGCCTACCTTTACGCACACGAACTGCAGGGCGATATTCAACGTTATGCGAGGCAAGTCTGACGACGCACTCAAAGCCTTGGCGGAGAAGGGGGGAGTCGTGGGTATGACTGCGATAGCTCGCTTCATCAGGGAGGAGGGAGACTTGAAGGGCTCCACGATCGAGCACTTCCTCGATCACATAGACTACGCCGTGAACCTCATCGGTGCAGACCATGTTGGAATAGGTCTAGACATAGATGAGGGGCTCACACCTGAGGACTACTACGGCGTCCACAACGTGAACTACGAGGCAAGGTTCCACGCAGATCCAACGAGTCACGTTAGGAGAAGACATCCCTTTGAGCACTACTACGTCTTCGGACTGGACAGCATAAGCAAAGTCAGCTACATAACGGAAGGTCTCATCGCAAGAGGGTACTCGGACCAAGAGATTTTGAACATACTGGGAGAGAACTGGCTGAGATACCTCAAAACCGTCTGGGGCAAATGAAATCCCCCCTTTTTTCAGAGGTCAAATTTGCTTTTTATAGTGCGTTTAATTATAGTATAGGTCAAAAATGATTGGACAACAGACAGGTCATACGGCGTATTTCTTCTTTTTCTTGGCGATTTAAGAGAGTCTTGAAGCTTCTACACAAGCCTTTGTCTAATTGTTTTTGACCAATACTATAATACGTTATTCAATAAACAAATAGAGGTCTGGATTCTAATGGACGACATCAAGAATAGAGTGTTTTCCTACATCGAACAACACAGGAACGAGACGGTCCGCTACCTGCAAGAGCTTGTAAGAATAGATACGCAGACGCCGCCAGGTCGAAACTACGACATCATCTGCGACCTCATAGCCAACAAATTCAGCGAATACGGCTGCGAGGTTAGCATTCACGAAGCATCTGAGAAATACCTTGAGCTATCAGGAGCAGAGCTGATGGGTTTAAAGGGTCCTAGAAGCAATGTGGTCGCCCGATACAAAGGGATGGAGGGACGCCCAACCCTGCATGTCAGTGCTCACATCGACACGGCAGCTATACAAAAGGAAGGTTGGACGGTCAACCCTCTCAGCGGTGAGGTGACCAAGGATTGTTCTCACGGAAAGAGTGACTACGACTGTGGAGGTGGCTACATCTGGGGCAGAGGTGTGAGTGACGATAAGGGCGAGGTCGCCGCCATGACTCTTGCCCTTCAGGCGATCCACGAGTTAGGTATCAAGCTGAAGGGCGACATTATCCTCACCTGCAACTGCGACGAGGAGATCGGCGGCATCGCAGGGCTCGGCTACCTCATCAAAGAGGGTATCGTGAAGGCTGACTACGGCATCCAGCTCGACGGCGGTCTCAACGGCATAGGCTTGGCAGCGCAGGGGCGCCTTCGCCTTTTGATCCGCACCTTCGGAAAGTCCTATCATGGACAGCTGCCTGTCTTAGGCGTCAATGCCATCGAGAAGATGTCTAAGATCAATGTAGCGCTGAACGACTATTGGCGGAACGTGCTTCTGAAACGGCAGATGAGTGTCACAGGGATCGAGCTTCCTGAAGCCCTGAAGGAAGTTGGCATAGATAAGCTGACAGCTATGTTGAACATAGGTACAATCCAAGGCGGGGTGCAGGGCGCTACGGTGCCCGACAGGTGTGAGGAGGAGGTGCTGCGGGGCATGATCCCTGGCGAGACCTTAGAGGATGTGAAGAGGGAGATCGTCTCTGTCATTGAGGGTGTAAAGGCGACGGATGCTGATCTAAGGTATGAGGTGGAGGTCATTAACTATCGGGAAGGCTACTTGGTTCCAGCTAACGACCCCTATGCCAAGAAGGCTCAATCCATCGTAACCGAAGCCATCAACAGGGAGCTCCCCTTCACAGCTACCCTAGCCAGCACCGACATGAACTACCAGGTGGTGGACGGGAGGATGCCCTGCGTCAACTTCGGCATCGGAGGACCCTACTCCAACGGGCACAAGCAGAACGAAACCGCCTCCATCGACGAGATCGTGGAGTGCGCCAAGATCGTCGCCCTATTCTTCATCAGAACGCTCGGAGCAGCCTGATTAAGAAGCAACTGTCGCGTGTTGACAGCTGAAAAAAGGGAAGGATGAGGAGACTGGAAACTACTCCCGTCTGAGCACTCTGCCAGGCGTTGCACCTGTATGCATAGAGTTCTTGATAACGGCTACTCCGTTGACGAAGACGTATTCGATGCCTCTGGGCTGTATCCTCGGCTCAAGCGGAGTCCCTACCACCTTGAGGTTCTCATAGTCCATGAGGACGATGTCGGCGTAGCTCCCTGCTTCTATGGTGCCCCTGTCCTTGAGGCTGTGGCGCTTCGCCACAAAGGAGGAGGTCTTGTAGACGGCTTCTTCAAGGGTCAGCGCCTTCTGCCTCTTCACGAACTTGTCGAAGAAGCCAACGTAAGCCGAAAAAGTGCTGATGCCCGGCACAGACCATGGAGGAATCTTCTGTTCGTGCTTATAGTCTGTGACGCTGATGTCAAGCCCTACCGAGGCAACGGGGTGCTGATAGAAGATGGCGTGATAGGGCGCCTCAGGGTCTTCTCCTGCTCCGATGCCGCACTTTGAGTCAGGGTCTTCTACAATGAGGTCGAACCACGTTTCAAGGGAGTCCTTACCCCTCTCAAGGGCTATCTTCGCTATGCTCTTGTTTTCGCACGCCGAGTTCTTGTGCTTTAGCACAGTGATGTTCTCCGCCCACCGCGGGTTCGTGTTAGGATTGTAGCCTTCACGTATGTACCATTTCCCCTTGTAGATGGCGTCCTTAATCTCGTCCCTATACTCTCGCACCTTCAACCACTTAGCAAACTCCTCCCTAGAGCCAAGCTCTCTGAGCCAAGGCTCGAAGAGGGCGCAGAGGTAGGAAGAGCCCCCAAACTTGGTGGGTAGAGCAGAGGGAATAACATCAAAGCTGATGTCGAGTCCCTCCTTCAAAGCCTCGTCGATAACCATCAGCGTCGCCCTGCGGTTAGCCTCCTCCAGCATATGCGGACCGCCTTGGGGAGTGATGTACCAGCCTGTGAAGAGATGGGCAATATTCATTCGGATGCCCGTGGCTCTGCAGAGATCTATGACCTCTCGAATAGCATCGACCTTATCTGGCATACGGTGACCCGCTGCCATATCCCTCCTGCGACCCGTCCGTCGTGAGTGAGGGCAGAAGACTCCGTTGTACTCCTTGAGAACTGACACACATTCGACGAGTTCCTTCCTGTCCGCGAAGACGCCTGGGTCGTAGTCGAGTCCGACGGACATGCCGATGCATCCGTCGTTCATGCCTTCTTTGATTAGGGTTTTGATTTCCTCTACTTCGCTCTTGGTTGATGGTCTCTTGAAGTCTTCGCCCAAGACGACGCTTCTGCATGTTCCGTGCCCGACAAGAGGGGCGAAGTTGCAGGAGATTCCTACGTTCTCAACCTTCTTAAGATACTCCCCCATCGAGCGCCAGTCAACGGTCCAGCCGAAGTATTTCTCCATCAGTGGGTTTAACTTCTCCAGCGGAATAGGCACCCTGTCCTGAATGTAGTACTTGTAGGGCATGATCTCGTGGAGATACTCGGTGATGAGCATCCCCCTCACAGGGACGGCGTCCCTTATAGGAGCAAGCGTGTTCCCACATTGTCCACCTACGAAGGTTGTGACGCCCTGCAGCACGTAGTTCTCGCACTTGGGAAAGAACAGGAGGTCACGATCCGCATGGCTGTGGGAGTCTATGAAGCCTGGGATCGCCGTCAGCCTAGAGGCGTCGATGGTCTCCTTCGCATCTCCAGTGACTGTTCCAACCGCTGCTATCTTGTCTTCCTTGATGCCTATGGAGCCTTTGTAAGCAGGCTTGCCTGTCCCGTCAATAATAGTCGCGTCCTTTATGATTAGGTCAAATTCTTCCATAATCGTCTCTCCGAAGAAACTCTTGTCTCATGGTTTAAATAACTAGCTATGAATTTCATCGTACATAAGACGAATCTTTTAAGATTGATCGAGGGAGTTTCATATAGGAGGCTGTTTGCATGGAAGCCAAAGATAAGGGAAAAGAGAAGATATTAACCCTAGCGGCTACGGGAGACTCACTGATCACTAGGCGCCTTTCAACCAACCCCGAAGAGGACTTCCTCTCGGTTATTAAACTGATAAGGAACGCCGATGTCGGCTTCACTAACTTGGAGACGACAGTGCACGATTTCAAGGGTCATCCAGCTGCCCAGAGCGGCGGCGCATGGATGGTCTCTCCGCCTTATGTTGCTGAAGAGCTCAAATGGGCTGGATTCAACCTACTGTCCCGCGCCAACAACCACACTATGGACTGGTCTGAAGGAGGAATGTTTGCAACCTCAGAGATACTGGACAAGGCGGGTCCAACGCATGCTGGTGTCGGAAAGGACTTGGCTGAGGCGAGAAGACCTGCTTACATGGACACCAGCAAGGGGAGAGTAGCCCTCATTTCTGCCTCTTCAACCTTTGCTCCTTGGGGTAGAGCGGGATATGCGAGAAGAGAGGTTCAGGGGAGACCCGGCCTCAATCCTCTCAGATTCGAGACGACCTACTATGTAAGAAGAGAAACCTTCGATGCTCTAAGGAAGTTGAACGAGGAGCTGGGGCTGGCGAGGTTTAGGGCGGGTGAGAGGCCTGATGAGTTGACTCTTCTCGGGATACGGTTCGTGGTTGAAGATACGGCTCGAATAGAGATGCATGTGCACGGCGGTGATTCGGAAGGGAATCTTCGCTCCGTCAAGGAGGCAAGTCGCCAAGCTGACTGGGTTGTTGTCTCTCTTCACACTCATGAGAGAGGTAAAGATGTCTACGCTCCTGCATCCTTTGTTATCACCTTCGCAAAGGCGTGCATCGATGCAGGGGCTGACGCGGTGGTGATGCACGGCGCCCATGTGCTCAGAGGAGTTGAAGTCTACAAGGACCGACCGATCTACTACAGCCTGAGCAACTTCATCTATCAGAGCAGGTCGCTGGAAAAGCTCCCCGAAGACATTTATGAAAGGTATGGGCTCGGCGCAGACGCCACACCGGCAGACGCCTTTGACATCATGGAGGAGAGGTACTACAGCTCACAGGAGCCGCGTATTGATGGGGGTGCCCCCCACCTCACTGGAACGACCTACAGCGCCGTTGCCTTGTCATGTTTTGAGGATAGGAAGTTGACAGAATTGAAGTTGTATCCTGTTACGTTGGGTCCTGAGAGGCACCGTATCCACTGCGGCTATCCGAGGTTGGCGAGAGGAGACTTAGGGAAGAAGATCATAGACCAGATGATCCAGCTGTCCGTTCCCTTCGGAACACGGATCGAATACAAAGACGGGGTTGGCGTAGTAGAATTCTAGACAACGAAGGGGAAAAATGTATCTCTCCTTTTTTTCCGACTGCGTTGAAGCTTTCAACACGCAATTTTCTAGTCTAGGTTTATTAACCCACTTGGCGATCCTTCCAAGTGGCGGATCTAGATGTTTGAAAGCGGCAGGAACAAGTTCTTCAGAAAGGATCAAGGATACCAAGAATCGTACTGGGATGTCAGGTGGTCGTGGCTTCGAAAGCACAATCTAGATGAGTTAGCTGCAAGGTTTAGGCTTGATTTTGATGTGACCAAACCCGAGAAGACGAAACCGGCTTTTGAGCAGAGCATCCTTTGGGAGGAGCTGTTGGTCAAGGCGGACAATCTATCTGCTCTACTTTCCGCCCTGAGGGCCTGCCTCTTTCAGAAGCAAGCTCAATCGTTCACTCAGAGAGATAGGAGGCTCAAAGAGCTTGTGTATGAACTCTATCCTTTCACGCATCACGCATTCTGCTCGCCCATCGATCTAATCGTCGACTTAGCTATTAAGATCAAGAACCAGCTCAGTGGGACAGGAGAACCCAAGGCACGGGATTATCGATGAAGGATACAGGATATCGCCGCAGAAGATATGGAAATATTAAAATAAATTGAAGTCGCCCATCCATTTGAAACAGCTTGGAGCACACACGGTTCAGGATTGGTAGAGACTACACACAATATCTTCCCTTCGGTTATGCGACGTATTCTCCTTGGTTCGAGGACTGGTTTCAAGAGATCTACAAGAAGGTTAAGGAGAACACCATCGTTACGGAAGACAGGTGCTACATCCTCTACAGACTGTGTCAACACTGCTCACATCTTGAAGGCGACTTCGCTGAATGCGGCGTATACAAGGGCGGCACAGCTTTCTTAATTTCCTACGTCCTGAAGAGAAAGTCCATCCAAGACAAACCATTGCACCTGTTCGATACCTTCACCGGGCTGCCCTCCATAGCGGACAAAGACCCAAGCGGCCACAAGTCAGGCGAATTCGGAGATGTCTCCCTCGATGATGTCAAGGAATATCTCCATGACTTTCCCTTTGTAGTCTTTCATTCTGGCATTATGCCCAAGACCTTCGAGGCGGTCAAGGACAGAAGATTTGCCTTTGCCCATGTGGATGTTGATCTTTATCAGACTGCAAGGGACTGCTGCAGCTTCTTCTATGACCGAATGGTCAAAGGCGGTCTCATGGTCTTTGACAATTATGGTTTTCAGCGTTACGTAGTTGGTGAAAAGAGAGCAATTGACGAATTCTTCAATGACAAACCCGAGTGTTTGATCTCCTTGCCCACAGGGCAATGTGTCGTTATTAAGCTGTAACAATTCCCTTGACAAGAACGACTATCACTATGATGAATAAAAAAAGAGAGAGAATAGAGCCTCAATCTGGTTTTTGAGTTGTTACTATCTCAGGTGCCACTTTTCTGCGTTCCAAGAGCTCTGTTCCGATCAGGTATCCTAGAACTATAGTGCCGAGTATGCCGAAGTAGATCCTGTTATCGGGCTTCATCAAGGTGTAGATTGTGCCCAAGAGGAGCGCCATTCTGGAGTTTATAGTGTTTCCGAAAGCGACTCCGAAGGTGACTATGAGCACCCATCGTCCAACCTTGGAGATCCATCCAATGGGCGTCCCGACTGGTCCCTCGTGCTTTATGGTGAAGATGAAGTAGATCATGGTGGCGATCACGGAGAACACGATCACAAAGTTGGTGAAGTCGCCTAGCAGTGTTCCCGTGCCGTAGAGCTTAAGCATCGTCGCACCTACCTGTTGAGTTATGTCGGATCTGACATTCCTCGGCAGAGATATTCCTATACTGGCACCGACGTTCATCGCCAAGGCGTATCGGTATATGTAGAAGTACTTCTTCCAGAACCTGAAGTACCACAGGAATCCGACAAGGATTCCAATTAGATGGATGTAGTTCATGTTTTTCGTCATCGGAACTATGATGGAGTTTAGCAGCCAGTCGATGTTTACAACCGCACTGTAGCCTATGTAGCCTGCGACCAGCGTGTTTGTAGCCCATTTCCAGAAGGGGTTGTCCTTGAAGGTGTAGGAGTATATGCACAAGGTCCCCCACACAGTCATGAAGAAGACTATGTTTTCCTCTAACGTCGCCATGTCATGTCTCCTCCCTAGACCTTCTTATGAAGTAGCCGATGTTCGCCAAGAGCATGAACCCTATGAGCACAAGGTGCGTCGTTGATATGCCTGTGATGTTGATGTTCCCCACTCCTAGTTCCTTGGTCAGTATCTCCAACTCAGCTCCACCGCGTATTCCCGCGAGCAAAGCCTTGATCAAGCCCGCGTCAAGGAGCGGCATGTCGCCGGGCACGTTTTGCGCAATAGCGCAGACAAGCAATGGCGTCCCATAGGGAACGACGTACTGATTAATGGCAGTTCCACAGCCCCCGCTTTCGATGTAGATGACGAGGTCTACGTCTTGGATGTGGTTGATATTCTTCATCACAGGCAAGTTATCCAAGGGCGTCCCCCACCAGTCCTTTGGAAGAACTGCTCGCATGTTCTTAGCGAAGTTGGACATCCCCACTGAGCCGCCTGGAAGCCAGCCGAGGTGAGCGTACATCTTGCCATATTCGGGATTCTGCGTTGGGTGCATGCCCAATTGCAGTAGCACCCTCTCTGGTAGGTGTCCGCACTCTTCTCTGTAACCCATTATTATGATTCTGCAGTTCTTTTCCTTCATCATCTTGAACATCAGTTTTGTCACGGCTACGCCTTGGGCCTCCATCTCGCTCCAGCCTGCGAAGCTTACGTCCCATCCCCAGATGATGACGCTGCCCTTCGGCATGTTGTTGAGATAGTTGTAGTAGTCCTGTGTGGTTTTCGATATTTTCAAAGGCAAAGATAGGTCCACGAAGTAAGGCAAGAGACATACTATCCACAGACAGAGGAACAGCCATCGTCTGTCAACCTTTGACATCTTCACCCAAACACTTTCAGCCTTAGCCATCTTACATCACTCCGCTCCTCCCTCTCTTGCGCCACGGAGATAACCCGTCTCTCTTCCTGTTATCATCCGCCACGCAAGGACAAGCGATCCAAAGCCAGCACATATGGACAGAGCTCGTTCGCCAGCCATGCACGGCACTTTCAGCAACCATGAGCCAAGGTCGCCGACCCATGACCCAAGAAGTTCTCCTACCGGAGCGTTGGTCAGCATGACGATGAAGCTGCATCCCAGCATGACAGCGGCTTCCCTGTTCCTGGCAAGGAACACTCTGTAGGCGGCTGAGGCGATGTAGAAAGACACAACAGCGTACATGGCTCCCCTCATTGGGAGAAGTATGGAGTCGTAAAAGAACCGTAGCTGAGAGCTACGCACACCAAGACTGCCGAGAGGCAGACCAATTATGGTAACAATGGCTAAGACTATCAACAGCCAGACGCTCCAGAGCCAGTGTTGAGGGTGCTTAACTCGCCTTGCGATGTAACCTACGTGGAGCCTGACGATTGCTATGTAACCTAAACCAAGAGCCATCACACCAAGAATCTGCGAGAAGGTCTGCAGGTCCTTCGTGAACTGAGAGGTCTCTGAGAGCCACGGAAGGGTGAGATGGTATGCGATCATCATGTAAAGTGCGAAGAACGCTGTAAGCACGATGGGAATTTCTCTTCTTTTAAGTATCAACGCCATTTCTCTCACCTACATGCCGAATATGTCTAGGAGCCAGCGACTTCCCAGGCTTATAGAGACAACCCCTAGGGCCAATAACACCACCAAGAGAATCTTTAGATAATCCTCACCCGAGAGGCTCCCCATCTGAAGCGGATCGCCTGACAAGTAAGCACCAGCAGCGTAAAGCTCCTCCGCGATCAGGAAGTAATCACTAGCCGCAAAGAGGACTGCCAACTGACCAGAGGAACCAGAGATCACGATCGACCCTGCAAGAACCGCAGATTCGCACAGCGTAAGGGCTTCGCCTGAGAGGCCTCCTGCCATGAAGGTGAAGGCTGGTTTCTCCGTGGCCACGGTATCCATGAAGAATGACGCAAAGGCGAACTGCTCTGGAGAGCCGAAACGTATGATGTGGTGCTCATCGTATATGTCCAACTTTCCCTCTGCCTCGTAGGCGCCGCTCACTATCTCACGGATCACGGGCAAGCCTGCTGTTGAACGCGCAGCGACGATGTAGTCAGTTCCTCGCCTAGCACAGTTTCGTGCGATGTAGTTCATTATACTGAAATTGGCAATTGTGTCGTTACCACTTGGATCGGAACCTCCGTGTTGGAGCACGGGTCGCCCAGTCTCCGTCGCCCTTGCTACGGCTTCGTCTATTGCATCGAGAGCCGCTATGCGCCTTAGACTTAGCTTTCTTCCTCTCCTCGCCCATTCTATCATCGCCAGTATCACTATAGCAGAAAGTAGCAGAAAGAACCCTGAGAATAACCTTCCCTTTACAATGAGCGACATCGTTTTCCCCTTTTTTTTGTGGTTCTAACTAGTCTTTAGCTTTATATAATATTTGTGACAGCACTTCAAACAACGTTACAGTGCGAAGGTTAGACTGATCTTGACGCTCCAGATGTGCGCAAGTAATAAATGAAGACGGCAATAGACTTAGTGAAGTGAAGGGCTTGGGGAAGGAAATAACCTCGACGCTGGTCGATCTCCTTCTAGTCAGTTGGATGGCTTCTGGATTGGCGATCTTACTTATACAGATATTGAACACGATATTCACCCCTCCTGGGATCGAATCAAACTTTATCGTTCTCCTTTCACTGAATTTCCTCCCTCAACTATTCGGCGGAACGATAGCGGCATTCTTGTTTGCGAGAAGAACAAGGACCGACCCTGTGAGAAATGGTTTGAAAATTGGAACTGCTTCTCTAATCTTCTATTACATTATGACCTTTCAAGTCAACCTATACATAATTGCCAGCTTCTTCATAGGCAGCTACATGGGCGGAATGATCGCAGAGAGAGTGCTTCTGCAGGCGGATAATGAAAACCTCAACTAGGGAGATCAAAGAAAACAAAAAATATGAGCCTTCTCTTCTCGAGTTCTACAGCCCAAGAATCCTCTTGACGTTCTCACCCATTATGAGGCGTTTACGATCCTCACTCAAGATGGACAGTTCCACGATCCTCAGCTCAAGCTCAGGAAAGCCGATAGGCATACGAGTGCTGAACACAACCCTCCTCAAGTCAAACCTATCAGGCAACGAATCCAGCAACCTTGGTCCACCAAGAGGTCCAGTGGCAAGCACAACGTTCGGCTGGGTCGTTGCTACTCTAAAGGCTTCTCCTGACGCATGCATCATAACTGTCACCCTCGGATAGAGCCTTGCTATGTCACCTACTCCCTCTGGCGGACAGAAGATCGAGTCGCCTGTGTGGAAGTAGACAGGAACCTTCAGTGCCCGCGCCAACTCCATCACGTTCTCCACCGACTGGCTTGTGACCCCATATGCATCATTTGTGGGATCTAGTTTGAAGCCTTTGAAACCCCACTCCTTCACAGCTGTCTCAGCCTCCTTCAGAACCTTCTCACCGTAGTGTGGATTGACTCTGTAGAAGCCTACTATCCTATTGGAGTACCTCTTAGTAGCCTCATAGACGAGCTTGTTCGCTTCTGTGTAATCGGGACCCGGCGGAGGCGGAGTTGCGATCGCCACATCTATTCTGTTTTTATCCATTCTCTTGACGAGTTCATCAGCAGACATCTTCCAGTAGAGCGTGTCCCCGAGGAAAGTGAGTGCATCTATAACCACCATGCGTTACACCTCCCCGAAGTGGCTCTTGACTCGCATCTTCAGGATTCTGTCGATGTTTTCGCCAAGTATCATCTTCTTTTCTTTCTCCGAAAGGTTCGCCAGCTTCACCTTCATCATCTCCAATTCAGGACCGAAAGGACCGCCCATGTAGAAGTCAGATCCGTACACAACGCGTTCTGGACCAACGATCTTAACGGCTTTCTCAATGTTGTGGGGACTCCTGAAAGAGGTTTCCAAGATGATGTTGTCAAACCACTTGGCGATGAGAATAGCGTCGTCGAAGAGGTCTTTCCCCATATGTCCCACTATGATGGGAACCTTTGGGAAAGAATCTGCCACATCACCACACAGCGTCGGCTGGGCAAAGCCGAAGGTGTCTGGCTGACCGGTGTGGAAAAGCACGCATCCCCCAAGTTTCTCAACCTTCTCCAAGATGGGGAAGATCAGCACTGGATCGTTTGCGGCAACGGCTTCGTTTCTCGGGTGAAACTTCACTCCTAAGAAACCCATCCTTAGAAACCTTTCAGTGTTCTCTATCGCGTTCTTCCTTAGATGTGGGTTGACTCT
>Ga0315314_1001523_pt1 | contig 20829 bp, 16 predicted proteins | sample TDP9_MG_FD_203631 | JGI IMG/M metagenome (GOLD analysis project Ga0315314, IMG submission 203631) | Freshwater sediment microbial communities from Lake Towuti, South Sulawesi, Indonesia - TDP9 | ecosystem: Environmental > Aquatic > Freshwater > Lake > Sediment | place: Indonesia: South Sulawesi... | reverse complement strand
ACAACTTAAAGAGAGAGACTTGGTCGTAGTGCTGTTAATTATGCAGGCGTTGTATTCTGCACTAGGCGTTTTACTATTCATGTTCTTCAAATAGATTTTAAAAAGAGTTTTTCTAGTGTGTTCTTCTAGATTTATTTTTCATGCGAATTTATTAGTCTTCTATAGAGTTAGTTAGAAAAGAGAAAGAGAAGACGATTTCTGGGGTCCCCTCAAAGTGCCAAAAAAGCAAACAGCCTCCTTGTCAAAAAAAATAATGATCGCTATCAGCACTCCTTTTCAGGTAAACTTTTTCTATCCCCTCATCAAGAGGTTGGAAAACAGATTTGAATTCGTAATTGCAGCACGCAATCACGATCGTATATTTTCTATTCTAGACGCAAAGGGTTTGGATTATGTCCCTATAGGAAAACATGGTGGACCCGAACTTGACGGAAAGCTTTTGGCATACGCACAGAATGTGCAACAACTTACACCAATAATCAAAGATGAGAAACCCGATCTTGTCCTAACAGAACGATGGCCAGAAGCGGTTCGAGTGGCCTTTGGTTTTAACATTCCCGCCTGGACCATTTACTACGATGAACGTGAGCAACACGTAAACCGCATGGTATTTCCACTATCATCAAAGGTTTTCGCGCCCAGCTTCTACACGCACACTGAGATGCGAGAAAACGGCATCGACTTGGAAAAAATCGTTTGGTTCAGGGGTTTCCACACCTGTTACCTTAAGGACCAAGAGATCAACAGCAAAAACCCATTCAAAGAACTCGGATACGAATCACCAATCGTGTTAATCCGACCCGAACCCGAATTCGCCACATTTTTCTCTCAAAAACAAGACGTCCTTGAACGCTCAGTTCGTCTTCTTTCAAACAATCATGGCTTCAAAAATGATTTCAACATCGTGGTGCTCCCCAGAACCAAGAACCAAGCATCATGTTATGCTAAGTATCCTGTAGCCATATTTGATGAGGCTTCCCATGAGAACCCGGTAGCTTTCGCAGATGTTACCATAGGTGCAGCTGAAACCATGCTTATGGAGGCTTTTGTTTTGGGCAGGCCAGCCATCAGCACCATGTATTGGCAAGAATCCAAGCCCGTAACGGAGTTACACAAGTATATTCCTCATTCAAATGATCCCAAAGAGGTTGTCGCCAAAACACTGAATTATCTAAACCCCAAAGAGAAACAGGAATTTCAGGAACGAGCAAAGCTGATCGTCAACCTCATGGAAAACCCAGTTCTGAAGATGGAAGAAGAGATCAACCGAGTGTACGAAGAACCTGAGCTGGAGGCGAAAGCGTCCAAGCGAAGGTCCCAGCTGGAGATTCACATGATGATTCTCAACTTAGCAGCATTCCGCCCACTAAAACTCACGCACATCATGCAGGCGGGTAATCTGTCCTATTCAAAAGTCAAGGAAGACGTTGTGTGGCTAAAGATAAAGGGGCTCTTAACAGAAAGCCACGACCTCTCTGGAGGACAATACTTTAAAACAACCTCTGAGGGACTCCAGCTTCTAGCGGATTTTAAGAAGATCAATGAAAGATTGTCGTAGAACCTATAATGCGTAAAGCTGCAGCTTAGGCTTACCTAGTCCTCGATAGACCACACCCGCTCTGAGTGCTTCGTTTGGGTCGATTATGTGGCGACCGTCGACAATGGCGCAAGGCGAAGACATTAACCTCTTGAGGTAGCTTGCAGTCAGTCCACGGTACTCGAGATGATCTGTTACAATCACAGTGCACGAAGCTCCACGTATTACCTCTTCAACTTTCTTAGGAAAAGTGAGCTCTGGAAAAATCTGTTGCACCTCATCGAGTTGAGCAAACGGATCTTGCGCAAAAACAACTGCGCCACGTCTGAGTAAGCTTTCAATTATGGGTTTGGCAGGTGTGTTTCGAAGGTCGCCGCTGTTTGCCTTGAACCCTAAGCCCAAAACGGCTACTTTTGAACCTTCCAATTTTGTGTTCATTTCTCTATAGACTTCATCTACCAACTCGACTATGTGAGAAGCGATAGCGTCGTTTAATTGCCGAGCTGAGGTAATCAAGCGAGTAGAGTACCCAGCCATGCCTGACGGATACGAAAGAAGGTATGTGTCTTTGGGCAAACAATAACCGCCGACTAAACCAGGCGTCAGTAGATGGGTTTTCGGATCAACGTTTGCTGCGCTTATAGCTTGAACGACGTCGACTTCAAGTTTTTCACAGCTTAAAGCAAGTTCATTGACTAATGCTATGTTGACGTCTCTGTAAATATTCATGAAGAGTTTAGCAGCTTCAACCACCGATATTTTATCAAAAGGGTATATTGGGGCTGGAAACACTGAGAAGACGTTTGCCGCAGCAGTCGCGCAGCGCTTCGTAACGCCGCCGACGATTCTTGGAAGTGTGCGAAATTCGTAGATGGCATGTCCTTCTTTGATAGTTTCGGGCATGAAGGCCAATCCAAAGTCTTGACCAGATTTCAATTTTGACTCGGATTCGAGGATAGGCTTCAAGAGGCTTTCCGTTGTCCCCACTGAAACCGTGCTTTTCAATATGACAAGAGTGTCTCTCTGCAAGCCTCGCCCTACATCGTGCCCCGCTGTTTGTAAATCGGTGAAAACTGGGACATTTTTGTTGTCTATGGGCGTTCCAACAGTTATCAAAACAACATCTGACTGTTGAACGGCACCTGTAGTGTCGGTGGTGGCATGAAACTTACCGGATTGGAGACAGTCTCTGAGTAAATCCTCCAAGCGTTGGCGAGACTTCACTATCTTTTCATAAGCCATTGCCACTTGGTCTTGTAAACGAGTTCCAAATTCGGTCACAGACGCAAGCATGCCACAAGAAGGGCAAAATATCTCTTGGTTCAACTTGAACAAGCGCACGCCGCAGTTTGGGCATGAGGCTTCGAGCATGGAGGCGCCTTGGCGCAAGAGCGCTGATATATCATGTTCCGTTACACGGGTTTCACCCCTGTTGATTTTCTGGGCCGACTTTTCTGTTCGGACGCAGCCGATGACTTTGCCTCCTTCAGAAGCGAACAGTACTGCAAGTGGGAGCCCGACGAAGCCTAGTCCAACAACGCAGATTGTAACTTTTCCTTCTCTGAGAGCTTGCGTGGTTTCCTCTCGGGATAGGTTAAGCACTTCTGTCATTTATTGAGTCTCTCCATTTGCTTCCTTATTGAAGCAATGATTAATAGACGCATTCCCTTAAGATAAACGTCGCATATGCTAAACTTTGTTCAAGATGATTGCAGATGAAGGCTGCTATATTGGCTGGCGGAATAGGAACACGGATGCGCCCCCTGACTTATGTCATTCCCAAGGCAATGTTGCCCATCGGTGGAAGGCCATTGCTGGAACACACAATTCGATATCTAAAGGAATACGGTATAACTGAAGTCGTTGTCTGCGTTGCATACCTCAAGAACCACATAATTGACTATTTCAAAGACGGTGAGAGCCTTGGCGCCAAAATTCAATACGCCGGCGCTGAAATGCCACTGGGAACAGCGGGTCAATTAAAAACCGCTGAGAAGTTCATATCTGAAACCTTCTTAGCCATGAACGGTGACATCATCTCCTCTCTCAACCTACGCAAACTTATCGATTTCCACGAAAAATCGGGTGGAATTGGAGCAATAGCTCTCAAAAGGTTCGAGGTTCCTGTGCCCTATGGATTCATTGAGGTTGACGCAAAATCAAATATTCAAAGGTTCACCGAAAAACCCACGCTGACGTTTTCGGCAAACGCTGGAATCTATGTTTTGAAACCCAAAGTGTTCGATTACATTCCGAAAAATCAAATAGCGAGCTTAGAAACGGAAACGTTTCCAACACTTTTGAAGAACGGTGAAAAATTAAACGGGTATTATGAAGACGCCTATTGGGCAGATGTTGGTACGATAACAGACTTTGAACGCGTCGACAAAGAACTACTATCCCGATTCTACATCGAAAACAAGCCTGAAACACAATCGTAATCGAAAATTAATACAAATATTAAGGTTTAAAGAGTATTCCATAAATAACAGATTCTTTATTTGCATTTAGACGCACACCTCGAGGGCGAAGTTTCGTTGGACATAAGAAAACTTGAAGTTCTAAGTGCTATCGCTATGATTACAGCGGTTTTCGTCACATTCATTTTATTACTCTCCATGGACACGATTGTCAATCAGAATCTCTACAGGTATGGACTCCAGTTCAGTTACGAATGGGCAAACCCATATTGGTTGTATCTAAGGACGAGCCTCGCACTCTTAATTTTGACGACCATTGCAATAATCGTTCGGACAATTGCCGTTTTAAATCTTAAGGTAGAGCCCGCGGCAACCGAAAAAAAGTTGTTTCGTGTGCTTGGGGTAAGGGTTGAAAGGGAAGTGCGCGAGAGAACCCTGCTCAAGATGGACGCTGACTGGGAACTCCTCAGACTGAGAAAAAGACTGTTGCAGGTTCGCGGTCGACGGTCAAGAATGGCAGGAGTAGCGTTTTTGATGGTCAGCGTAGTTTTTCTTTTCCTCGCATATTCCACCAGATACCTTGCTTTTGAAGCAACTTCCATCCTCGCCCTGTTGTTAGGGATAATCTTTGTTTTCAGCAATGTCGAGCCTTATGTTAGAGTGGATGTAGCAGACAGAGCGATTGTCTCTCCTCTAGTTCCTTTAGCCAGCTTATTGCATTACCTCAAGGCAGAGGGCAAGGCAATTTACCTACCACCCGCCAGTGAGCAGCATTCTGGAAAAATCTTCATTCCAACGAAAGGCGTTTTTTCTCTTCCAACATCTGAGGAAATGATGACAGAAGACAGCTTGACCATCCTGGACAGAGGAGTCTTGATGCCCACCATTAGTTCCGCTCTCCTTCAGCTTTATGAACATGAGCTTGGAGACATTCGAAAAGTTGATTTGGAGTATTTGATGGTGTGGCTTCCACGGGTTTTAGTTGATGTGCTTCAGTTGGCGGAAAAGATGAAGATGATTGAGAATACGAAGGGCATCCATGTGAGAATGATTGATTCAGCCTTTAGAAATCTGTGTCTAAACCCCAATGCTAAAATTGTTTGCGAGATTATCGGCTGCCCTTTGTGTAGCTCAATCGCGGAGGCTCTTTCAAAAAACACTGGTCGGATAGTCTATTTCCTTGGGTGCGAAAATAACGTGCTCAAACGCGAAACCAACGTCTTCTACAGGCTCGGACCAGCTTTAAACGAGTTGAGCAAAGAGAAAGTAGAAGAGCTTAGCGGGAAAAAAGGTTGATCTGGACAAGAAGTTTACTCGTTTACGTCAAGATTCCTCTCTTGGCAGTGTTGGTTGGCACGCTTTATTGGCGAGATTTTTTTGCTTTCTGGCAAACAGGTGTTTACACAGGCTGGATAATCTACACGCTTGTTGTTTTGTTGCTTGTCACGGTTCTTGTTTTTCAAAGGAGACACGCCATAAAGACTCTTTTGCTATTATCTGAAACACGTGCAAGTCACGGCGTCACGCTTGTGCTAGCAGCGTTGGTTTTCTATATTGTGGGTTCTTACACGCCCTACGCGCTTTGGCTTCACCTGCTTTCCATGGTTTTGTTTGTCGCGGGCTACTTGACCATTGTAATCGATTCAAGAATTTCTAAGATGTTGTTCTTACCTCTCCTTGCTCTACTTTTTGTTACCCCGCCCATTCAAATTGAGGTTTTTAAAGCTCAAAATCTGCCTACATTGGTTATTTTGAATCTGAGTGTTGATGCTGTTATCGTGGCGCTGCTAGCTCGGATTATAAGTGCTTCAAGATGGAAAAAGGCAGGCGATATCTTGGAACAGGCTACGCTTAGCGAGAATGAGACGGAGCAAAAGCATTGTCCCCTTTGCCAATCCGATAAGTTTCAAGAAGAAACATTCTGTCTCAACTGTGGAAGGCAACGGTTTCAGCCTGAACCAAAGTCGCTCACATCTACCTTCTTGAAATTCTTGACTCTGCTCATGATTGTTCTTGTTCTTTCCCTTGTCTATTTGCCAGTTCTTTCTTTGTCTAATAAAAATGCTTCGTTAACGCTTTATGCTGCTCATGGAATAGAAGAACAGCTTATTGTTCCGACGCCTGATGGGTGGAAGCTGGAATCCTCGGACAGACTGGTTGAATACGAGAAGGAGCACTTTGAAGACTTTGTCGAAGTAAGCACTTACAGCTCTGAGAGATTTAACCAAACCCGATCGTACATTCAGTTAGAAATCGGATCAAGAACACCTTACCTAAGGAACAATTGGCGGCTGCCTGATTGGGAAAGGACTCGCCAAGACGTTTTTTTAGATGGCTTGTCAGCGCGATTCATTCTATTGCAAAAAGAGAACAACACCATAACTGTGCTCTACTGGATTATGAAACCACTGTTTAAAGTAGGCTCTGTCTTTTCACCTCGAGATGTTGGAGTGAGCATATTTGCAAACTTTACTCAGCCAGTAGCGGAGTTGAAAGTGTCAGAGGTTCTGAGTGAGTTTTTGCAGGCTGGTAGGTCATTGTTGAGTTCGCTGGTTTACGCCAACAATTGGACGCTCAATTTTCTCTCTGTAAATGGGATTTATGACAGGTTTGGGGATATCTTCTTCGCGGTTGTGGGTGCTGCGGCTGTTTTTGCGTCGGCTGGCTGGGTTAGAACAAAAGATGAGAAAGCCGACAAGCTAACAGAAAATGCTCTTATCCTCATAGAAGACGAAGCAAAACTATTGATTGCAATTTCAATGCTGAAACAGAGAAGGTTTCTGGGAAAACAATTGTTTGACGTTTATCAACGAGTCACAAAGTCAAAAGTAGGCGCAAAGGAATTTTACGAGAAACTCAAGCTGCTCTCCACATTTGGCTTGCTTAAGAATGATTACATCCTCCAAGACAGTGAACTTCGGATGGTTTGGAAAAGGCTGCTCATCTGAAACCGCTGCACTATACTTACACAAGTAAAGATGATACGAATGAAAAAAATGGTAGCTTTCATTCGAGAAAACCTCCAAATGCTATGGATAATCAGTCTCGTGCTGTATTCCGCCTTAATACTTAGCCAACAGATACTACGGAGACAACCACCTCTGCTTCTTTACATACCTTACTTAATTTTCATCCCGGGCTACGCTTTTACGAAGGCAGCGATTCCTCAAATTCCCAAGCTGGAAAAATTAACCGTTTCCTTGGCGCTCAGTTTGGCTCTACTCGTAGGATTCAAAAGCCTCATACAGACCTTTAGGCTTGGGACGCTCCTCTCGGAAATAACAATCGCAGCAATAATCGCAATAATATGTCTCGTTTTGGTTTTGATTAAGCAATCAATAAAATAACCAGTTACAGGTGCTTGGCTCGGTCTTTTGATAATGTGCGCGTTTAGGCAGTTATGAGGTAGCAAGATGAAGATAGCGCAGGTGAACGTCTATTTTTATCCCATCATGGTAGGCGGGGCTGAGTGGTATGTGCGTAACATTTCTCGTGAGCTTGTTAAGCGTGGACATGAAGTTCACGTGTTCACCGCCGACAGATACCAAGGAGAGAAAATTGGTCCTTCTGAAGACATTAAAGAGGGCATTTTTGTCCATCGTGTTCCTTTGTGGCTGGATTTGACTTATCGCGCGAAAATTTGGAAAGGACTTGGAAACAGGCTGATTGAAGGAAATTTTGATGTTATTCACACTTATGATTATGGACAGCCACATAGTCGAGTGGCGGTTAACGTGGGTCAAGTTGTTAAGAAGCCTGTGGCTCTAACAGTCTTTGACGTCCATTCTTTGATTCCCCGCGTTTTCTATAAGCGCCTTATCATGAAAGTCTTTGAGAGGTATTTCGCGAGGCCTACATTAAAGAAAGCGAGTAAGGTATTAGTTCGGGCACCAAACCTTGTTGAACCCTTGATCAATATGGGAGTCCCAAACGAGAAAATCTGTGTGACTCCTTCGGGGATAAATGCGGAAGCGTTGCAGTCAGGCGAAAAGGCATCATTTTTGGATAAATATTCGATTTCCGGAAGCCCCATCATACTTTATCTAGGGCGGCTGCATCCAATGAAAGGACCGCAACATTTGGTAATGGCTGCTCCTGAAATTCTTGCGGCATATCCTCATGCGGTTTTTGTTTTTATTGGTCCTGATCAAGAGGATTTCAGGTCTAGACTTATTGAAATGACAGAAAAGTACAGTTTGAGTGAGAGGCTTATTTTCACTGGGCCGATTTATGATTTTAAGATTAAGATGGGGGCTTATGCAGCCGCAGACCTGTTTGTTTTGCCATCAGGCTATGAAGGTACAAGTCAAGCTGTTTTTGAGGCTATGGCTCAGGCTAAGCCCATAGTGGCAACGAGTAGAGGAGGAATACCCTTTCAAGTGGAAGATGGTAAAGAAGCGATTCTCGTGGAGTATGGCAATGTCAGAGCTCTTGCCGACGCAATGTTAAGGCTTTTGGATAATCCTAGGCTGGCGAAAAGCCTAGGTGAACAAGCTCGAGAGAAGGTGAAGAGTTTCACCTATTCTGCTTTGGTAGATCAGCTAGAAGAGATATACCAAGACCTGCTGAATGGATAGGGGACATCTATTTTTGGAATTAAGAAATATGCGGATTTTGGTGACAGGCGGAGCAGGTTTCATAGGCTCCCACTTGACGGATAAGCTGCTTGAAATGGACAACACAGTTGTGGTTTATGATAACTTAGATGACTTCTACGTTGGCAAGGAGGCTAATATCCAGCCTAATTTAAAGAATAGTAGATTTGATTTCGTGCACAATGACATTTTGAATTACGAGTCTCTAGTTTCTTCTATGAAAGGCGCCGATGTGGTGTTTCACGAAGCAGCCCAGTGTGGAGTAAGGTACTGCAATAAGAACCCATTGAAAGCAAACAAAGTCAACGTGACGGGGACCTTAAATGTGCTGTCGGCTGCAAAAAAGGTAAAGGCGAAGAAAGTTGTTTTCGCTTCATCTTCAAGTATTTTCGGCGAGCCTCATTACGTGCCTATGGATGAAAAACATCCCACCAACCCTAATTCACCCTACGGCGTGTCCAAGCTGGCAGCCGAGCATTATTGTCTAGTGTTCCACCAAGTTTACGGTTTAGATGTGACTTGCTTGCGGTATTTTTCGGTCTATGGTCCACGCGGCAGACCTGATCAAGTCATTTACGAGTTTGTGTCGGCGATTAGAAACACTGAGAACCCGGTAATTTTTGGCGACGGCAACCAAACTAGGGATTTCACTTTCGTTTCTGATGTTGTTGAGGCTACGATTTTGGCAGGGGAGTGTGAGGATACAGGTGGCCAAGTTTTCAATATCGGGTATGGCAGAGAGTACAGTGTTAATGAGATTTTTTATAAGATTGCCCAGTTGATGAACAAGAAAGACATGGTCGAGGCTGTTCATAAAGTGACCTATAAAGGTGAGTTCCCTCGCACCTCTGCGGACAACACTAAGGCTCGAAGGATTCTTGGATGGAAGCCGAAGACTGGGCTGGACGAAGGGCTAGACGTTTTTATCAAACAGTTCAAAGAAGCCAGGTAAAAAAATTGAGAAAACTGACGACGATATTGCTTCTGCTCATTACGTTCATGGCTGTTTCTTTGTCCAGTTCCTTGTACGTTGGAGCAGAACAAAATCTCGACCTTAGTCAAGCATATGTCATATATAGCAACCTTTTCATCACCGGTAGGACAAATTATCTAATGTCAATAGGACTTACTCTCAAAGGGTCATACAATCAAACAGGGTGGTTGGTGTTAAACTCGCCTTGGAAACCACTGCTCGTAATCTCCAATAATACAGACAAACCCTTCGTCGAACTAACATACAATTCTCGAATGACAACTAATCCGATTTCAACCACGTCGGAGATTTTCGCGTGGGATTATGACTCAACCAATAATGTGGTTTTCATAAAGTTTCTCTCTTCCTTCACTGTGAAAGTAAGCGTACATTTTGGCGTGCCTAACGTCAGCGGATTTTCGCCCAGTAAGTCAGTCTACTCGCCTTCGGAAGCGGTAGAAGTCTTCATAAACGTTTACGGAAACTACTCAGCCCTGCTGTCTATGAACTGGATCGCGAAAGTCGCAGTGAAGGACATAGTGAACAACACGGTTAAAACAATGGAACAAGAATTTCAACTTGCCCAAAGCGAAACCAAGCAGCTACGCTTTGCGTTGGGAACATTCGAAATGGGAACCTACACAGCAATTGCACAAACGGTGGACCCCAGAACGGGATACACGCTTGTCACGAATCAACTAACATTCGAAGTGAAAACGCTGCAGACACAGCCAACAATCCCACCGTGGGCTCTTTGGATACTGCTCGCAACTGGCACAATCTCGGTGGTAGCCGTAAACAAACTCTACCACCAACGAAAAAGACGACTTAACAGAAAAGTTCTATCTCTCCATTCGTTCTGCGGATTTAAATACTTGACCTCTTGTTCTACAAGTCGCTTTGTAGTGCAAAAGTGATGATTGCCTTGCGTGTGAAAAAGCTTAGCCTTACAATAACTGTTTTCCTTTGGATTCTGTTACTGTTTACCAGCTTGAATTCTCCCCAAATCGCAGCCCAAGAACTTCCACCACCTTTACCCCCACCTTCCGGAAACTCGATGACTGCTAATTTCTGGATCTTTCTAAATGAGCGCTATGACTTTTTGGATTCCGACGTTCAAAACAAGGTGATAGTCGACATTGCCTTCAATTTCATTGTTCCGCCCCCGGTTAAGCACATGCTTTTGTCAGGAATTCCTTTTTCCTTGAGCAATGTTAGCGGGCTTCCAGAAAATACAAACTCCACCTATGGTTTTTGGGGCTTTCCCCCCATTGGCGTTCTTACAATCGTCCTACCTGAAAAAACACAGAACGCATCCATACGGTTGGAGGGTTCCGTCTCTGGTAAGAGTGTCTTTTGGAGGAATTTGGTTGAACTCAGAATTTGGAATGTTTCCAGCGCTTTGTTTGGTTTAGCTCTTTACAAGCTTATATTGGTTCCACCGCCTTCTTCTAGGGTTTTAAGGGTTTATTCTCGATTTTATCCCGACATCAGTTATCAGAGGGCGTCAATTGATGGGTGGGATTCTTTTGTGGTTCCATATATAGTCGGTCCCACGGTTGTTCTTTATGAATCAGAAGCTTGGCAAACTAATGCTTTTATCGTGATGCTAATCATCATTTTATCCATTTATGCACTCTTGTTTGTTTCAAAGTGGAGAAAAATTTTAGATACGCTTTCTGTGTTGAGGACTCGAATCAGCACCTCATCGGTTAGACTGCTTCGAATTTTAAGAATTGTGTACAAAGAAATTGGTAAACTAGACTCTTCAAAACTTTTGACGATTTACATTTTGTTTGCCCTCTTGATGGTATCTGTGAGCTTTCTAGCGGGACCAGACCCCCGCCTTAAGGTTTACGTCCTTTCGTCGACAGAGACGAATGCGGCTTCTATCAGCAACAGTGTTGAGAGCACGCTGAGCAGCGTCACTATAACTATTTTTGATAAGGCGAGCGAGTTTGGATTGCTTGCTGACTTGGGCGTTTTTCAGACCGTTATTGTGGGTGACTTTTTTCCTCCAACAAAAAGCCTAATGGATACACAGATTGATCCAGGTTTAGACGTTATTCCTAGCATAATTGTAATAATGGAGTATGTTGACTCAGCGTTTTTGTCAGAACTGCAGACGCGATATTCTCAAAAAATAACCCTTGTTGAGGATCTCCCATCGCTTCAAACCGCTTTGCTAGATGTACCCAGAAGAACAAACGCTCTTGGTTTGCCACGTAGCGTAAGTATTTTTATCGGTGTTTCTGGATTCGTCGGAATTGCTTCACTTCTATTACCCTTCTGGGGCTTGGCGTTTTTAGCCAGCAAGTTAATAGAAGTTGGAAGAAAAACCTTGGTAAGTGGTTTTGTTGAGGCAGTTGTATATTCAGTTCTGATTTTCTTCTTTACACAAGCAATTTACATCGCTTGCAGCGTATTGTTGGGACTGCCCCTAGGATTACACGCAAGCAGCAGCCCCAAAGTCACCGCCCTAGGCTTCATGGGTTTCGGTGGAGGCAGCCGCCCAAGAATGTTTATCGGTCTGGCTGGTTTTCTTTTTGGAGCCCTTATCTCCATGAAAGGCGGACTCAAACTTGACAAGATCGGTTTTCTTACCTTTCTAGTGATGGCTTTCTTTGTCATAGTCGATCCCTTAACAAGCGGAATTGTTTTTTATGAGTTTATACTGCTGTTCACTGTGGGTCCAGGATTCGACACCGCCGCAACAACAATGTCTTACATTAAGGATTTCTTGTCATCTGGGGGAGTCCTCTTAGGTGGATGGATTTCGCCTGTTTACCAGCTTTCGACTGGAATAATCTTCTTTTTCGCTACAGCTATTCCATTCTGTTTGTTCCCAAAGCTGCGAAAGAGCACGGCAACGTTTCTGCTGCTATTCAGCGCCTTCGGTGCGGCAGACGGAGGCATACGCGTAGCAAACATGGAACCATGGATGACTATTGCAAGCATTCTGCCAGGAGTAGTTATTGGCTTGCTTTTCTGTGCACTCTTCTACTCAATAAATGCAATTGAGACTGGATTCAGAACAAAAATAAAAACATAAACATTTTAACATACTTTTTTACCCTTTTGAATGTTAACAACCTTGAATTGCTATCTTAATAAGAAGAGAGTAGTATTCCAAATGCAGTCCCATCCCGTAAGTGTGCTGATGATTTCAGGAATTTTCTATCCAAAGGTAGATGGGAGCGTTATTGCTGTTAGCAACCTATTAAAAAGCCTGCAAGAGCGAGGCCACAATTGTTATCTGGTCACCCGCAGACTGCCCAAAACAGCGCCTGTGGAACAATGGGAGAACATCCCTATGACACGAGTTGGACCAGCTGGGTCTTCAAATTTTTCCCGCTTTTTATTGAGTTTAAATCAGGCTATAACAGGTTTCTTTGTCATGAAGAGGCGCCGCTTTGATGTTATTCATGCTCACGGCTTTGCTTCACTCATGGCAGGCGTTTTGTTGAGCAAGGCCCTCAAAAAGCCCGTGGTTATAACTTTTCATGGTTTTCAAAGATTATGGTTTAAGGGAACACGCTGGAAGCCAGAATACTTCTTGAAATTAACATATCCGTTGGAACGGTTCCTTGTCAGAAACGCAGACGCAATAATCTCTCAGTCCCAGACTCTAAAAGAGATTATTGTTGAATTGTATGGTGTTAGTTCTGAGAGAGTTTCAGTTATTCCCCATATTATTGATGAGGATGAGTTTCCTTATGTTCAACGTCCACACGACTTGAAACCCATCGTCCTCTTCGTTGGCACCCTTGCAAGAGTGCACGGCGTTGACTTGCTCATAAAATCAGCCCCCACTGTGTTGAAGGATCTACCCGAAACCAAATTTTTAATCGTCGGAAAAGGGCTCCACAGAGACTACCTGCAAAAACTTGTCGAAGACCTTCGCCTTGAGAAATCGGTTTTCCTAGTGGGCCCAGTGTTCGATAGGCAGAAGCTTGCGGAGTTGTACGCCGAGTCTACTGTAGTGGTAATTCCACTGAAGTATAAGGGCTACATTCTATCTCTTGTTGCCCTAGAAGCTATGTCAACTGGAAGACCTGTAATAACAACAATGACGTTAGACGCAGACCTCAAGAAGCATGGAGTGTTTGAAACAGGCACGAATCCTCTCGACATCGCCGAAAGCATAAAAAAAGTTCTGTCTCTGAAAGAAAATGACTACGCCACACTCACTCTCTTGGTTAGAGAATACATAGAAAAAAGATGTTCACGAGAAGCAACTGTTTCACAGATAGAAAAAATATACCTGCAACTAATTGAACGAGCCTAGAAATGCTACTTAACCAAGAAATGTAGGATGAATTTGGAGTGTAAGATTTTTGAAGATTTGTTACGTAGCAGTGGACGTTGCTATCCCTCATTTCAGAGGCGCCTCCACGCATGTTTATGAGGTTGCTAAGCATCTTTCAGAATGCGGACACGAGGTCCACGTGGTTTCTAGGCGCATAGGCTTCAATCAGAGCAGTTACGAATTTCTCAGCGATTTCCACGTCCATCGAATGTTTAGAGGAGTCTTAAACCCACTGCCCTCTTCAAGTTACGTGAAGCTTGAAGAATCGATGGAAAAACCCATGGGTTTTGTCAGCAGGTTATACGAGGCATATCTTTTTACGATATTTGCCCTTGTAGCAGGTTTAACTGTGGCCCGCATCGTCAAAAAGTATGGTCTCGATGCGATAATTGAGCGTGAAACCTCCTTCGGCGCTGGCGCTATCTCGAGCATCCTCACTGGAAGACCCGTGATCTTGGAGATCATCGGACCTCGATACAGCCGACTCTCGATTTGGAAAGCCAAGAAAATTCTTGCCTATACAAAGCTTATGCTGCGCAATTTCGTGCCATCAAAAAAACTGGTCTTTGTAACAGCGGCTGTCGATGAGAAAAAATTTCGACCAGATTGGGCTGAGAGAGAAAGCCTACGCGAGAAGATGCACCTTAGCAATTTGGTGGTAGTAGGGTACGTGGGAACCTTTGCCAAGTGGCATGGAATAGAAGAGCTAATTGACGCAAGTGAAAGAGTCCTAAAAGAATTTCCCAATGTTCGATTCTTGATGGTCGGCCCGTATTATGAACAGGCAAAACACCTAGTAGAGTTACACGGAATTTCAAACGCATACACGTTTACCGGCGCTGTTCCTTACAGTGAAGTTGCCAGATACGTAAACGCAGCTGACATTTTGGTCGCTCCATACAATCCCGCTAAGTCGGAGTTAAGAAGGAAATATGGCATTGGGTTTCCTCTGAAAGTCTTTGAGTATATGGCATGTGGAAAGCCTGTGATAACCACTTCAGTAGAGCCAATAACGCAAGTGCTCAAAAATGGCAAAACCGGCATCTTAGTTGCGCCCGGGGAAGTCGAAGCTTTGGCGAGGTCTCTTATCAATCTAATTCATAACTCTGAGTTTGCAGCGAGCATTGGGAAGGCAGCTCGACAGGAAGTCGTGGAGAATTATTCGTGGCGCAGATTTGCTGAGTTTCTTGGGAATCTATTGGTTGCTGAGAGCCGATGATTAATGAGTAGAACAGAGTTGCAGAAAAACAGAGGTGTTGCCTTCTGCATAAGGGACGACGACATTTCATATTTCACTCAACCTTGGATGTTGGATAAGCTCTATTGTGAAGCTTGGAGACGAGGGTTCAAAGTCAGCCTTGCTGTTATCCCATACATCAAAGGAGGCAAACTTGGTCGTGTTTTTCGCAATCTCGGAAACAGCGACCGATTCTATCCTGTTACGGACAATAGAGAACTGATAATCTATTTGTCAGAGAAACTGGCAGGCGGATACGTTGATGTGGTTCAGCACGGCTGTACACACGCTCGTGAGAATGAAAAACCTGAGTTCGCCACTAGAGATTTCAGGACTCTCAATGAAAAACTGCTAACAGGCAACAGGCTTTTGCGGGAAGCATTTAAGCGAAATATACCTGTGTTCGTGGCTCCCAACGAAAGACTATCACGCGCTGCTTGGAAGAGTTTAAGCCAAAACCAGATGTGCCTTTGCAGGAAATTTACGATGGGACGCTTCATACTGACAACGCTGTCTAGCAGTGCTGATTTCCCAAAACTGACTCAAGCGATACTTCGTTCACCTAATCTCTTCAAGCCCATTTCAACAAGCATCATAGACTTGGCAAACGTGTTGGTCTTTCAATGGAGCGTATTTTTGGCTGGCGAAAACATCGAAGTTCAGATAGAAGAAGCAAAGAAAATCTTCCTGAAGGCCCTTGGAAAAAAGGAACCGTTTATTGTAGCCCACCATCATTGGGAATTCCTTAACGGTTGGGAGTCAAGTGATATAAGACAAGACCGACTGTTGTGCTTCAACTCGTTTTTACGATTCGCCTCTTCGACTGATAGAGTTTGGAAAACAACTCTGACTGAATTGTGTTCATGGATGAAACCCGAATCTTTGAGTTGTCACTAGGGAATGTGAACGGATTGGACAAACTACCTTTGGTGTCTTTAATAGTTCCAGTCTACAATGACGAGGATACATTAAAAGAAAGTCTGCAGAGCCTAGTAAATCAAGAGTATCCCAACAAAGAAATCATAGCGATAGACGACGGTTCAACCGACCAAACAGCGAAAATACTAGCGGACATGGCTTCAAAAAGTCAAAGCATCAAAGTCTTCAGAGTAGACCACTCGGGAGTGACAAAAGCCAGAAATTTCGGACTCAAAAATTCCAAGGGTGAAATAATATTCTACGCTGAAGGGGATGCCATCTACAACCAGGATTACGTTTCGAAAGCTGTAACAGAGCTTGCGAAGAACCAAGGAATGGGAGGTGTCTGCCTCACAGGCGGTCTCTGGATAACTAGGGAAACAATTGTTTCCAAATTTATTGACGTCGAAAACAGAATAAAACGAAAGATGCTTGAAGCTGGAAAGATGGAGCCTTATTATGCTTGGATTTTTAGAAGACAAGCGCTCGAAGAAGTCGATGGGTTCGATGAAAGACTCTTCCAAGCGGAAGACAAAGACATTTTCACTAGAGTGAAGAGAGCAGGATATTCCATAGGGCTTGTCACAGGGATTAACTGGCGACACAAGAGAGACCAGGATTTGTGGAGCTACATGAAAAGAGCGTATATTGGGGGTAAGTCCAGAATTCTATACCTGATGAAACATCGAAAAATCAGCGAATTCTTAAGAAACCTCGTATTTCCTTGGTTTGTTTTCGCGTGCCTTGTTATAGCGCCTCTCACCCTCTTAGCCCTGTATCCACCGTTGTTTTTCTTAGCGGCGTATTTTTTCATCAAACTCGGTCTCCTATTGCATCAAGGCTGGAACCACGTTCCGAGAAGAAGATACCTTCTTCTCCTGCCCTTCTTTTCATTGTTGAGGTATATCGCGATAAGCTTGGGAAGCACTTACGGACTCGGAATAGTCCTTGAGAGAAAACTCAGACGGCTGCCAACAGACTGGTCGTCTGTAAACTAAGGAACGTGACCTTTTGCCATTGACTATATGTAGGATTATCAAGGATTTTCCCTCGATATTGAGCCACAAAAAGCCACTAGAAGAAAGCTATAGCAAAGTCGACTACACTCAATACGGCTTAGCTCCAGGTGTTTACAGTCTGACAGAAAAGCAGGTTGAACTTGGTGCCCGCGTAGATGTTATCGCTGCAAAAAACGCGAAGGCTCCAAAACACGAAAGGGCACCTGGAATAGAAGTGCACAGGGTGGTTAAGCCATACGAGATTATGGCTATGGCAAAGATGCGCAAGTTGGACACGAAAAAACATTTCAGCCTCATTCATACACACGCAACTGCGGGTTTTCTCTACGTTTTTCTTAAGCACCTCATAACTAAAAGAAGACCATTGGTTACGCATGTTCACGGTACGACAGCTGGCGTGTTCGAATCTCTCAAGCCTTTGACCGCTCACGGAATGCAACGAACCTTTCGAGAGAGGTACTGGTCATGGATTTCGTTGGAAAGGCAAAAAATAATGTGGTCAAGCTCTGACAAGCTTCTTTGCGTCAGCAGCGGCGTAGCTGAAGAGCTTCAGCACCTTTATGGAATCACCAGCGAGAAATTGGAAGTTGTCTACAACGGTGTTGATGTTGAATACTTCAAGCCAGCCAACAAACGCGAACGATCAAGGATAAGAGAAAAACTAGGAATTAGAGACGACGCACCCTTTCTTCTCTATGTAGGGCATCTAAGTCCCAGAAAGGGAATAAGATTTCTACTTAAAGCCGTCCCCGAGGTTTTAAGCGAGTTTCCAAACGCAACCTTTGCATTGGTAGGTGGAACACCCAAATTCGTTAAAAGAAAGGACTACTTGCAAACATGGATTGGCATGGCTGAAAAACTGAAGGTTCAGAGAAACGTTCTTTTTCTCGGAGAGGTCGGGCACAACGAAACGTTAACATATTATCAAGCTGCAGACGTTTTCGTTTTCCCGACGCTCTATGAAGGGCTCGCAAAGGCATTGTTAGAAGCCATGGCATGTGAACTTCCGATAGTGGCAACAAAAATAGGAGGAAACGGAGACGCCATAGCGAACGGAAAGAATGGTTTCCTAGTCAATCCTTACGATTCCGAAGAGTTGAGTTCAGCTGTGATTGAGGTTCTTTCAAACCCATCATTTGGAGAACAATTGGGAAAGAACGCTAGGCAAACTGCGTGCAGAAGCTTCACATGGGAAGGAGTTGCCAAGAGAATTCATTCGGTTTACGAGGAAGTATTGAAGGGTTAAAAGGTTGAATGTTGTACGCTTGGCAGATAGTTTTCAGAGACCTCCCAATTTGGGCACTGGCTTGGCACCAACTGTCTATTATCTGTCTGAAAGCCAAGCTTCACTGGGTCTGAAAATCCATGTTGTCTGCAGACATCGCCAAGGAGAAAAACAACTCGAGAAGACCGGAAACATAGAAGTGCATCGGGTCAGCTCTCCCTTCAGCATTAACATGCTTAATTGTTTGCTAAGACTGAATGCGCTGATAAAACCAGAGATCATTCACACTCATGCCACAACAGGCTGGTTGTATGCACTAACAAGAAAGCTATCAAATCATTTCTCAGGAAAGTTAGTCGCACATGTGCACGGCACAACGAAGGGAATAATTTCAGCCTGGAAAAGAACGACAACTTCCAAGTCAAGATTCATAAAAAGTTCAGGCAGAGAAATATCAGTTCTTAGAGAAAGCCTACTTTGGAGAAACGCTGACGGCGTCGTGACCATATCTCAATTCTTAAAAAAAGAACTGGTCGAGCTTTACCGAGTTGAAGAAGACAAAATTCACGTAATCTACAACGGCGCCGACCTGCAAGTCTTCCACCCAATCGACTCAGCACGAAAACAAATCATCAAAAAGCATGGGCTGGGAGAAAAATCAAAACTTTTTTTGTATCTCGGTGGGAACAGACTTGTTAAAGGACCACAAACCCTCTTAGAAGCATTCAATCACGTTTGCCAGGGAATGAGTGAAATCGCACTTCTTTTCGTTGAAAAAGCCTTCAAGAACGCTATGCCGCCTTCAGCAAAGAAAATTCTTGCCCCGTTAGAAGCGAGGAAAGCCATCCTTTTCCTTGACACAATTCCATACTTTGATTTACCTTCCTACTATTCAGCAGTTGACGCGGTTATTGTACCATCCGTCTACGATGCACTTCCAAAGGTTGTTCTCGAAGCACTAGCATGCAAAACCCCGGTTGTGGCTTCAAACACTGGAGGGATTCCCGAAATAATATCCAACAAGAAGACAGGACTCCTCTTCGAGCCTGGCAACTCAGCCGATCTAGCAGAAGCCATCGTCACGATTTCGACAGACTCGAAGCTTAGAGAGAAGATGAGAGCAGAAGGGAGAAAACTCATTGAAGAAAAATTCACATGGGAAAAAGTTGCTGAACGTAGCCTAAAAGCGTATCATGAAATCTTAGGCAAGTAAGACGAGCAAGATGTGCATTTTAGAGGTTTCAGAACAGGAAGTAAGATGATTGAAACCTGCCCAGCGACTGGAGATAGGCCTCGTCTCAAGTGGCGGAATCCAAGGTGAGGTAATTAAAGAAGTTCTTTGCCACCAAGGCTTACCGTTACAAAACACAACGGCTACATCAAAAGAAGACACAAAACTTCCGTGCATAATTTTACCCACTTACACTGATGTCAACTTTGACCTTGCAAAGAAAAATTGCTTAAGTGAAGATAATATTATAATCGCTGACAGAGACGTTCCACTCGATCTGATTTCTAGGGCTTTAAGCGGACAGCTCGAAGCTCCACTAGGTGATCCTATAAATCCGGTAGTAAACCAATATGAGGTTGCATTATTAGCCAAAATTAGAGAAATGTATGCAAATCTAGGCTTGCCCTTAATAAGGAAGTGGTTTTGGCCACATTTTCAGAATGCGTGTTGCGTACTAACACATGACGTAGATTGGCTTCATTACTCTCCCTGGCATTGGGCAAGTCTTCGCAGGAAAACAATTCCGCAAATAGTAAAATTGGCTTATCAATCCATCTTTAAACGGAAAAATTATGGGAACAACATCTCACAAATTGTCTCCAAGGAAATTGAAAAAAACGTCAAGTCATCATTCTATTTCTTGACGAAGTATGAAGAGAGCTATCACGAAGAGTTTATTGGAAGTCTAAAAGAGCTTCGAAAGGACGAGTTTGAAATTGGGTTGCATGGATATTATTCACATGAGAGTTTGGAACGTTTGAAAGAGCAGAAGGCAACGTTAGAGAAGTACATTAACGCTGAGATCAGAGGGATTAGACAGCACGAACTCAATTTTACGACCCCTCTCACGTGGAAATATGAAGAGGAAGTAGGCTTCTCCTATGACTTAACGTTGGCTTACAACGACAAAATCGGCTTCAGAAGCGGAATATGCTTTCCACATCATCCAATTGACATGGTTCAAAGCAAAAGACAATCAATAATCGAGATGCCAACATCCTTCATGGACTGGACGATCCTTCATAGAAAAATGGATTACGAAGAAGCTGTCCAAGTTTTTGCCAAGCTTCGAGAGAACGTCGAAAAGTTCAATGGTGCTCTAGTCACGTGTTTCCACAACACGTACCAGAATAAAGAGACTTTTCCAGAGATGAACAGACTTTATTCAGAGATTCTAAATGACTTAACGCAAAGAAGCTATTGGATAGCGACTGCAAACGAATGTTGTCAATGGTGGCTTCGGAGAGAAAAAACTGACGTTAGTTTAACGATAAAAGACAAAGTTGTGGAAGGAAAAGCCACCACACATCCTCTCCCCCTAATAGTCGAAAATTTAGATGGCGACAAGAAATTCGTTGAAGTACA
>Ga0315314_1001522_pt1 | contig 20832 bp, 20 predicted proteins | sample TDP9_MG_FD_203631 | JGI IMG/M metagenome (GOLD analysis project Ga0315314, IMG submission 203631) | Freshwater sediment microbial communities from Lake Towuti, South Sulawesi, Indonesia - TDP9 | ecosystem: Environmental > Aquatic > Freshwater > Lake > Sediment | place: Indonesia: South Sulawesi... | reverse complement strand
GGTACCTGCCAAATCGTTGGCAATATTTTAAGTTTCTTTCTTTTCTTAGCCATCTGCGACTCCTTTCAATTAAGGTCCACAGATGGTTTATCGGCAAAATTATGCGTTTTGAGATAGTTTCTAAGAGTCCCCGAGGGATCCACAAAGGCCAGTGGATTATTTCCGCAGTACGCGTACCAGTTTATACCGTCGCCGTAGCCAACGGGGTCGGCCTGGAGAAACCTTCCTATATAAGGGTTATAGTATCTGGCTCTATAGTAGTAAAGTCCAGTCTCGATGTCAAAACGTCTTCCGGTAAATAAAAATGGGTTTGGGTGATTTGGATCCTCAGCGGCGACCTCGCCGTAAACGGTGTACTCATAAGTCTGAATTGTATTGCCCGCGGAATTTGTAAGAGCAACGACGCTGCCTAATCCATCAAAATGATAGTAATAATAAACCTGGCTGCCGCCAGAGATTTCTATCATGCAGACCGGCTGGTCAACGCCTGGGCCGTAGACGTATTTGCGTAGGAGGTTGCCGTTGCCATCGTATTCAGCTATTTCGTGGCCGCCATCGTGGCAGTACGTGGTTTTGTAGCCATCGACGGTCTTTTTGATGCGTCTGCCGGACGGGTCATATTTATAGGTAATCTTGTCCCAGTTATTTGGGTCGTGTGGCGGGCTTGGCCCTGTCCACTGCACGAAGTCCACCCAGCCGCAATCCTGGCCTGCAGCGTCGCTGTAGTCCTTGACGTATCGCCACTGCAGCGTGTGGGTGCCGCTGCATTGTTGCAGCAAGGTTTTTGCCTTAGGCACTGCAGGTATTATACTAATTGCGTTAAATTACTGCGCTTCGTGTGTTTGGAACAGTTAGGTGGCAGCCTCAAGCGTAGCTTGGAGATGGCGTGCTGCCTGTTCTGCAAAGCGCAACATTTAATTGCAATTGGTATGAGATCGAATTAAGCGTGTTGAGCCGACAATGCCTTGATTGCAGGATTGAGCGCATGCAGCGGCTGGAGAGAGAATGTGATTGCTGGAATGTGCGAAGAAATGGATTACAGAAGGGTGTCGATTGGCAGTTTACAACAGAGGACGCCAGAATCAAGCTGAAACGGCTCTACCCACAAGTACAATCTTGACAGCGTACTACTACCTTAACATACCTGCCGCGGTCAGCGTTTTTATCCCTGGATTCGAGCTTTGTTTCTTTTCGGCGTTCAACCCGTATGACTTTTGCCTGTACGAGAGTCCTTCATTATCGGAAACCTCACTACCCAAATTCTTTCACAATTTTTTTCACAAGGAGATTTCTGATAAGAACATTCTATTCATAAATGCCTGTCAAGAAAAGAATTCTAAAAAGGTAGGAAGAATTTAACGGAGAGGGCGGGATTCGAACCCGCGGTCCGCCTGTGGCGGACACCGGTTTTCGAAACCGGCTCGATAAGCCACTCCGACACCTCTCCAAGTCCTGTATTTATAGGTAGATATAAATTCTAAGAAAATTAAACTTTCGGGCTGCTACAACCAAATAGTCTTTTATTATTTCCCTGTGTTGCTTAGTTTCCCCGTTATGCTTAAGGAATTACTCATGGCAAAAGGAAAACCCAAAAGAAAAACGCGTTCTGACAAATTTCTGCTTACTCTACATCCAACAGGTCAGTATTGCAAGAAGATTAGGGGCAAGCTGTGCTACTTTGGAACAAATAGGCAAAGAAGCACTAAGCCGATATCTGGAGCAAACCTCTTCCCTGCATGCTGGAAAGTTGCCTGAGGCTCGGTAAGCCAATGACAGTATGTGTCTGAAAGCCCTATGTAATCTTTATCTGGAGCACCAACATTCAAGAGCTCAAGCGGGTGAGATTAAACTTCGGCAAATTTATGACCGAACTACTACAGCGCAAATAAGGCCCAAGAAAAAGAGGTAATGATGTCGATAACTCCTTATGAGCATAACGCTTATAAGGAGAAGAGTAAGGTGTGGATATCTTTATTCGGATAAAGTGTCTGGTAATTTCACGACAAGTCCTCTTCACGGAGAAAGCTGAACTGGAGATGGCAAATTCAGAAGATAATAGGCAGGGGTCGAAATTCTTTCTTCTGTATTCTGACTTCTGTCTTCTTTAAGATTATGTTTTCTATATCCTCATCTCATCAAAAAGAAGCACAGATATCTGAACCTCTGCCTTGTCCGGAGTGCGGCCAGATTCAGCTTACTCGTACGGTAGAGACATTCCGGCTTGCGGATGGACTAACGGTCAAAAAACTTCGCCACTATAAGTGCCGGTCATGTGGTGCGCGTTTCTTCGACGGCGATGCCATGCACAATATTCAGTCTGTACGCGCATCAGACGCTGCTTCATTAGCAGGCCGATGATTTTGTAGAGAATAACCCGCTCCGACAATTGTCTTCCCTGCTACGGCACTCTCTGCCGTGACGAGAGCAGAGATGAGATGAATCGGTGGGCTAAAGCCCACCTGCTTCTCTTTAAGGCGGGATTATCTGCTTGCTCAATAATGAATTATCAACCTGTCAATAACTCAAATTCTTCGCTGCTGAGGGAGTGCCGCAGTTTCTGCAATGCGATCAGTTCGATTTGCCGAACCCTTTCCTTCGTGAGGCACAAATCTTCGCCGATTTGCTTTAAGGTTTTGGTCTTCTTTATAACCTTCGAGCCGACCAGGCCGAAATGATTTAGAATTACATATTGCTCGCGTTCGTCAAGCTCATCTTTTATAACCTGCGTCAGACTTTGCCGTGCCCGTTCGATAGTTGCAATATCTGCTGTAGCAGTTCCCAGACTCCGCTGGGTCTCGGCCAGCGAAGCTGCCCTTTTTCTACTCAGTTCCGTGCTCTTGCCGGATACCTTTGCATACTCTTTGGCTATGTTAAGCGATGCAAACTTGCTGAATCGAAAGCCTTTTGTATAATCGAACTCTTCTACCGCCTTAATCAACGCGAAGTTGCCTTTGCTTACCAGTTCCAGAAAACTTGTCCCGCTGGTGGTATGTTTGCTTGCAATACTGACCACAAGCCTCAGGTTTGCCTCGACGATTATTTTTTTGATGGCCTCAGCTTGCGCCAAATAGTTCTCTATCTCTGTAAGCTTATCGCCGGAGACATGCGAAAGCTTTATATCGGCTCGGTTTTTCCAAGCCAGAAATTTTAAGTAGTTGTATCTGCGGAAAAGCTCCAGTTCACGTTCTCTATTGAGCACCGGGCTATCTTTCAATGTCTGCAAGTACTCCGGCAGCAGGTGTTCTCCAAGCTTTGATTGGTAATTGGTAATTGGTAATTGGTTATTAGAATTACCATTTAACCAATTACCAGTTTCCAGTTTCCAGTTACGAGCTGCGAGGATTTTTTCTCTGGCCCCTGCTTGGAGAAATTCGACACTTTCGATAAATTCAATTTTTTTCGCCAGAAGTGCCCTTGCTCTTTGCTGATTTATAATCCGATATACGGAGCTTCTATTACGGCTAAATCGCTCCATCAATTCTGCGATGCTTACCCCTTGGCTGTACAATCTGTACAGTTCTGCTGCATCGGTCGGGCTGATTATCCGGACGGGCTTATTAAAAACAGTCCTTTGAGGATGAGACTTTTCGTACTGAAGCAGTGTGTACCTGACGGTCTCGTGGGCCCTGCCGATTTTAGCTGCTATTTGCTCCATAATCTGATAGCGGGATAGCTTAGTTTTGGCTGAAAGCCGCCGGGCCTGTCTTATTATCTGCTGTTTTTGTTTTTTTGTCAGGCGCTTAAAGTTTTGTGCTTTGGCAATAAGGCCAGGATTTTTCTGAGTGAATTTATCGACCGCCGATTGCAAAAAGCCCAAGCGTCTTTGGCCGGCATCAAAGATATATTTTCGTGCGATTAGCCCACACTTACGCCAGCGGTAGATAGTCTTTGTTGAAACGCCGAAGGCCGCTGCAAGCTCTTCGATGGTATAGACTTTTTCTTTTTGCTCTGCTGCCGGGCATGCCAGTTGGACGCTTAGCTTGGAGATGAAAATCCGAAGGTCTTCTAAAAGCTGCTCGCCTTTTATTAGCTGCTGGTCTATCTCGATCTTGGGATAAAAACTTGTGATATGAAAGTGGACGAAATCGAAGGGGTATTCTTTATCCGGCTTGATAATCGCCAGAAGTCTTTCAGCGGCGTCAAGCTGCTTTCGGCGTTTCGTTACCGGCGTAAATCGAAGCTGCAATAGCAACCGAGCCAAATTTTCGTTCTTTATCTGTCGCATAATTTAAATAGTGAATAAACTCGAATATCGAAATCCGAAACTCGAAACAAATTCAAATGACAAAAATTCAAAACCTGTCCCGAGCGAAGCCGAGGGATTCGAAACGTTTTGGTCATTTGGACATTTGAATGGATTCGACAATCTCACCACAGGTTTCGATATTGTTTCGTATTTCGTGCTTCGGATTTCGAATTTTCTCGTTCGACCAAGTGTCCATTTTACCAGATTCAGCGCAAAAAGCAGCCTTTTAGATTTCCCACACCACACCGGCTGCAGACCCTCCTACTCAATTATGAATTGGGCCGTACAGGGTTCCTCGATGACGTATTCGTACTCATTGCCAGAGATCATTGTCACTGTGTACGTCCCCGGCTTGGTGTAGTTTTTGGTCTGCAGATTATACTGCCATTTGCTGCCGCTGAATTCAAACTTCCTGCCTTCTATTCCCTGTCCGGCTGAGAATGCATCGTTGCTCACATCCCCCTCCTCTGCTGTTCCCGCCTCGTAAATCACCTGAATCACCGGCGGCGCAGCTATGTCGGCATTGGTTACAAAATAACTCTGTACATCTAAGAGATCGGCCTTGAGCGGCAGCACCTTATTTTTCTTCACCTTGACAGGTTCCCCGTCCATTGGCGGGTCAAAGCCAAAACAATAGCAAACCGGAGGCGAAATGGCGTAGCCAATAGCGTAAATGCTTATGTCTCCATCCTTATGCATGCCCGAGAACCACATCTGATTCCCAATGACGATAGGCGTGTAGGTCCGCTCATTTCTCCAAGTTACCCCATCGTCCTTGTGGAAGATGGGATTGGCGGCATCTTTAGTCCAGTTGATGCCATCATTGGACCAAGCATAACCTATTCCATGATTGGTATTTGGTCCGCCGCAGAACCACATATGCCAGGTCCCGTCAGCATCTTTTATCACCGTGGGATAGCCGACAGAGCGGTAATCCCACCCAACACTTGGAAGGTCAGCTTCTGTGCATGGGCTTAAGACGGGGGCATTGCCATACCTTTTCCAGTGCTTGCCATCTGCCGAATAGGCAAGGCCAATATATTCGTTGTTGCCGTTAGTCGCCATGTAGTACAGGACATATTTGTTATTCCAAATATCTGTATCATCCAGAGTATCAGAGCCGCTGGGATTATAGATGACATCACCAGGGCCATAAGAGCCACTTTTCCAGCCAGTGCCCGAACCAGTAATTAACTTGTAGGTATCATCCTGTGTAAGAGACTGGTCATAACCCCAAGAGACGCCATCGGCAGATTCAGCGCATCTTAGTGCGTTAATGCTATATATGTTCACACCTGTATTCCAGTACCAGATGCGGTAGGTAGCACCGATCTTCTTTACCAGCGGGTGGTTGGGATTGGTTAGTCCGTTGCAAACTGTGGGTGCTGTCCAATTTTTTCCATCTGAGGAAGTTGTCATCCTGATGTCGGCGTGGCTGGCATACCACATTTTGTATAAATCGCCCTCCTTGATGATGGTCGGGTAATAGGCCTTGTCGTTCTCGTCGGTGTAAACTGGATTTAACGAGTACTCCACCCAGTTCGTTGTGGTTATGGCCTGTGTCAGACCACTGGTCGTAAGCACTACGACGGCTACTACACAAATTAGCAATAACTTTCTCATTTTGTTTCTCCTCCAAAAAGCATTTTGAATGATTTTTTCTTTCCGCAGGACTGCCTCCAGCACTTTACTTATTTTATCAGCTTTTGGTTTGTTCTTCACTCGCTCGGCGGTTAATATCACGCTACGAGGCTTTTGGCTAAATCGACGGCTGAGGCGGCATCGGGGGCATAGCCATCGGCGCCGATTTTGTCGGCGTAACCTTGCGTTACCGGCGCACCGCCTATCATAATCTTAGCTGAAACGCCAGCTTGCTTCAGGGCCTTTATTGTCTTTTCCATACCAGGCATTGTCGTAGTCAAAAGCGCGCTCATGCCGACTAACTGACTGCCGGTGGCCTTGGCCTTTTCTACAAACTTTTCAGGCCCAACATCGACCCCCAGGTCAATGACTTCAAAGCCCGCGCCTTTTAGCATCATAGCCACTAAGTTTTTGCCTATGTCGTGCAAATCACCCTGCACGGTTCCTATCAGAAACTTTCCGCGTGGCTTCACGCCGGCTTTAACAAGCTCCGGCTCGAGCACCTCCATCGCCATTTTCATCGCCCGGGCGGCGATGAGTACCTCAGGTATGTAAATCTCGTTCTTTTTGAAGCGGTCGCCGACAACGTCCATACCTGCTATTAATCCCTCTTCCAAAATGCTTTTAGCCGCAGTGCCCGAAGCCAAAGCCGTCTTAGTAATTTCTACCGCAGTACCCTGGTCACCTTTAATAACCGCATCAGCTAACGCCTTCAAATCTGCCATCTCAGCTTACCTCGAAATAAATTGTCCGTAGTTCATGGTTCGCAGTTCATCGATGAACAAAAACGATGAACAATATTAAAGCTAAAATTAAACATTATTCTGGAATCCAAAACAAGAGCCAAGTCAAGTTTTTTTAAGGTTGCAGAGCGGTTTTACGAGGGAAATAATGCCATAAAAAGAAAATATAATACTATCATATTATTTGAAAACGCCTAAAAAGATAGTACAATTATATTTCTTTTCCCGTATAGCAGCTTGCTATATACAGACAGTCGCGGCAGTAGAGTTGTACACTAAATTTCGTTAATCAAAAGTTGAATCGAGATACTAAAAATGAGCAACTATATCGTTTTGGTAAAGCAGGTTCCTGACGTAAGTCAAATCACCGACAATGCGTTCGACCTGGAGACCGGCACGCTGGTTCGGACCCGCCTGGCCAGCGTAATCAACGAACTGGACGCCCAGGCCTTAGCTTTTGCCAACAAAATGAGACAGGACAGCGGCGACAGAAATGGCAAAATCATTGCCTTAAGCATGGGGCCGCCAATGGCTGAAGAGGTCCTGCGGTATAGCCTCGGTAGATGCGCCGATATGGTAATCCTGCTGACCGATAGAGCACTGGGCGGAGCAGATACCGTGGCAACGGCAAATCCGCTTTCCTTTGCCATCAGAAAAATAGTTAGAGAAATCCTCAAAAACGACAATGATTATTACGTGGTCACCGGCATGCAGTCGGTGGATGGTGATACCGCTCAGGTGCCGGCTCAAATCGCCGAAGAACTGAACCTTCCTTGTATAGCTTATGTCACCGACGCCCAGTTTAAGAACAACCGTCCCGCCTGCCCAGAGTATCCAACGCAGGAGAAGGCACTTCCAAAGGATGGTACGGCGGGCAGGTTTGAATTCACCCGGATTATAAGCGGCGGCAGCCAAATAGTTGCCGCAAAGAAACTGCCGGCAGTAATAACTGTTGCTAAATATGAGTATTCTCTTTTTGCAACATTCTGGCGAACCAGGTGGGCAAATAAAACGCAGGTCATTCGCTGGAGTAGCGCCGACATCAACGCCACCCACATCGGCGTCACAGGCTCAAAAACCAGCGTAATACGGGTTTTTCCACCGGGCAAAAGCACCAGAAAATGCCAGCAAGTAAGCAACGTAGAATCATTAGCCAAGGTATTAGTTGAAAGCTTCAAGACTTGTGGTGAGCTTGTCGAATCCAGCGGAAATGGCCAAGCAGGCAAGGCTGGTCAGGCCCAAATCCGCCGCTATGTCCTGCCGAGCAAACGAGCGAATCTATTTGATAGGTCCTTTGAAGGAACAAAAAAGGAACAAGAAGATTACGAAATCTTAACCGACAAGCTCAAAAAGCTCGGCATCGCTGAAATTAACCAGATTGACGATGCAGCTAAAGGAAAAATTCTTGCCATTGCGGACGACCGTTTTCACAAAAAGGCGTTGGATGACATGATAGACGGCTTTAAGCTGACCAAACCAACCTTCCAGGGTGAGGTCTGGGTCGTCGCCGAGCACAGCGGCGGTGTGGTTCATCCGGCAACGTTTGAGCTTATCGGCAAGGCGCGTGAGCTTGCCGATTCTCTGGAAACCAAAGTGGGCGTTGCTATAGCCGGCTTCAATCTCCAGCACATGGCAAAAGAATTAATCGCCGCCGGCGCAGATAACATTTACACCATCGAGGACAATCTGCTTGAAGTTTTCGACCCAACGGCTCACCGCAAAGCTATTGCCGATGCGATAAGCACATATTGGCCACAGATTGTCCTCTATGCCGCAACCCCGCAAGGCCGAATGCTGGCGCCGATGGTTTCATACAGAGTAAGTTGTGGCCTGACCGCCGACTGCACAGGCCTGGATATCAGAGATAATTCACGAAATAGCTTTATAGGTATCCTATTACAAACCCGGCCGGCTCTGGGCGGAAACGTTATGGCTACCATCCGCACCAAAAACTCAAAATCCCAGATGGCTACCGCAAGACCAGGCGTAATGAAAAGACTGCCACCAGACCCATCCAGAAAAGGCAGACTCATTAGGCACAAGGTCCAGCTTTGCCAGGACGATGTTAGTCTGGAAATCATAAAAACGGAGATAGGCGGCGGTGGGGTGAACTTCGGTGCCGACGTTATTGTCAGCGGCGGCAGGGGAATGCAAAGCCGAGATAATTATGAAAGGCTGGTAAGCATGCTTTGCGACGCCTTGAGCAAAAAGCTGTATACACGGGTTGAAAAAGGCGCTTCCCGTGCGGCGGTAGAGCAGGGCTTTATTGAACGTGCTCACCAGGTTGGCCAAACCGGCACCTCCATTGGGCCTAAACTTTACGTCGCCTTGGGGATTTCCGGTGCCATTCAGCACATGATTGGCGTTGCTAACACGCAGACCATTATTGCTATCAACAGCGATCCAATCGCACCCATATTTAAGCAGTGCGATTATTATATTGTCGGAATGGTCGAAGATATAGTGCCGCAGTTAGTTAAGGCATTAGAAACTCGGTAGATGAACAATAGATCACAGACAAGCAAATGAAAATGGAAGTGAAAAATCCGAAATCCGAAGCACGAAATTCGAAACAAATACGAATGACCGAAATACAAAATTCAAAACAATATGATTTGGAAGAGCGCACGTTTAAATTTGCACAAAACGTTAGAACCTTTGTGAAAAAATTACCTAAAACTATAGCCAATATTGAAGATGGTAAGCAGCTTATCAAAGCCTCTGGTTCTATTGGCGGCAACTATATTGAAGCTAATGAGGCGCTAAGCAAGAAAGACTTCATTATGAGGATAAAAATATGTAGGAAGGAAGCTAAAGAGAGTCGATATTGGTTGAGGCTTGTAGATGCGCAGGGTGACACAAAGTTGGAAAATGAACAAAAGGATTTGCAAAAAGAAGCTGCAGAGCTTATGAATATTTTTGGCTCGATCTTACGTAAAAGTGAATAAGGTTTTGATCATTTGGTATTCGAATTTCGAATTTGTTTCGGATTTCGAATTTCGATATTTGAATTTATTAAAGGTGGACTAAAAGGTGTTACACAATCAAGATTATAGTAAGGTATCGGTTTTAGTGGTCGGTGCTGGCCCAGCTGGTCTATCAACCGCAATACAGCTTAAAAAGTTGAAGCCGGAGATCGACGTTTGTGTCATCGAAAAATCAGCCAATCTGGGAAATCACAATCTCTCTGGTGCAGTTTTAGAAGCTGAGCCTCTGCATAGCCTGCTGGACTGCGCTGTGCCCGGCTGGCAGGATACCGATGCAGCCAAGGAAATCCTGGCAAACAAAATCGACAAAGACAATATCATGTTCCTGCTGGGTAAGTCGCTGGCGTTTAACATCTTTTTTATGATAAAACTCGCGAGGATTTTTCGCTTGGGCTTCGGCCAAATGATACACAAAGGCGATTATTCTGTCTCGATAAGTAAGCTCACTAAGTGGATGGGACAAATCGCAAAAGACCTCGGCGCAGAGGTGCTGACCGGCTTTGCCGCCCAGGACATCATTCTCGATAGTAGCAACGGAAGATTGGTCGGCGTCAAACTGGTTGACCAAGGCTTCGATAAAGAAGGCCACAAACAGCCCAATTATGTCGAGGGCGAGACTATCGAAGCTGATTTTGTCGTGCTTGCTGAAGGGTGTGACGGCCTTGTTACGGAAAAATTCGTGGAAAAGGCAAATCTGCAAAGGCAGGCTAATCAGCTTTACTCGGTCGGAGTCAAAGAGCTTATAAAGGTAAGCCCGCAGCAGTACAATAAATTCACAGCCAGCCGGGTCGTTCACGCGATGGGCTATCCGATATGGACGCCGGTCATCGGCCCAGGAATGTTCGGCGGCGGCATCGTTTACGCTCTCATGCCGGAGCATCTTGCCGTTGGCATGATTGTCGGGGCCGACTGGAAATACTACGATTTTAACCCGCAGGATGCGCTGACCAACTTCGAAAATCACCGCTTTGTAAAGCAGTTTATTGATGGCGGCGAAGTAGTAGAAGCCGGGGCAAAAATGATCCCCGAAGGTGGTTTCTACGCAATCCCAAGAGACCCGCAAACCGGCTCTATCGGCAAAGGCAACGTTATGATTTTAGGCGATAGTGCCGGCTTTGTAAATATGCTCAAAATCAAGGGACTGCACAACGCCATCGACTCCGGCATACAAGCGGCTAAAGCCATCGCCGAGACACTCAATAATCCGCAGCAGGCAGCGGCTAGATATACAGAGCTTGTCGAGCAATCCAATATAATGAAAGAAATGTGCTCAGCCAGGAACTTCCGCCAGACGGTAGCGAAGTTTGGGCCTTTGCAGGGAATGCCGTTGTCGGTTTTGGGAGGCCTTTTACCGAAATTTAAGGTCGAAAAAGACTACGAGGCGATGACCACTCTGCCGTATCGGCTAAAGCCGAACCACCAATTCGATAAGGACACCTTTACGGCGATGGCTGCTACCGAGCACCGCGAAGAACAGCCTTCACATTTGACTATTCTGGATAGAACCATCTGCCAAACCAGGTGCACGCCCTTATTTAATAGTCCCTGTATCACGTTTTGTCCTGCTGGCGTCTATGAGACGATTCACGATGAGGTTAAGCCTGCTAATCCATCAAACTGTTTGCACTGTAAGACCTGCCAGCGGAAGTGTCCCTTTGACAATATCCGCTGGACAGTTCCTGAAGGCACCGGCGGCCCACGGTACAAACGAATGTAGGTTCGTGTCCCGTGACTCGTGCCCCGCGACCCGGGCGACGAGCGACTGTTTTTCCTATGGGCTTACAGCCCGGTTGTAGATACGGACGTCATCAATCAGGCCGGAGAAGAAACTGCCGGCCTCAAGAGCTTTTCCTGCGCCGATATACAGCCCTGCTGCCGAGCCTTGCAAACTGCTCTGCGTGTCTCTGGCTACTTCCAGGTCATCAACGTAAAGTATTCGCTGAGAACCATCCCACACAAAACCTACACGGTGCCAGTTGCCGTCGGTGATTACGAATTCTGATGCCAGTGGTGGTGGGACGATCCGGCCAGCAGGTGGCCTTAACCCCGTCATGAGTTTGCCGTATGAGGGATCTGCAGAAAGCCAATTCGCACCATCCGCTTGTGAAATGAGGACCTGGCCAGCAGCGCCGCCTTTGACCCAGGCAAAGACGCTGAACTCTGCATCCGCGGGGTTCAATACAAAGGGCGTGCTAACATAATCATCAATACCGTCGAAGTCCATCGCCCTGCCGTAGCCGGGCGGCCCATCGACAAAGACCGGATCGCCAACTACAGTACCATCGTTGCCGTTGCCGGAACCATCCAGCACATCGTTCTCCATTGCGTAGTAAGCCACCAGACCCTCCATCCCAAGAGCAACCGGCGCCCGAAAACCGGCAAGGTAACGAATCTCACCCACAGACAAAGCCCGGTTGTATATAATAACCTCATCGACAGTACCGGTGAAATACTGTGCTGACACTGCATGTCTTGCAAGTTTCAGGCTCCGCGGTTCGGCATCTGGGGGACCGGACGGAGCATCGTTGGTCGTGATCAATTCGCCATCTCTGTATGCCTTCAAATCTTCTCCATCATACGTCGCAGCGAGGTGATACCATGTATCGGCCTCTAACGGCCCGTATTTCGCAGCATGCCATTGCAATGATCCTCCAACCCGCAGGGCTGCCGCTCCCCGGAACTCCTCGGTGTGGTGGTTCCAGTTCAACTGATAGTTCTTCTCGCGATGGACCGGACCACTCGGCGAATCTCGCGAAGGTGCCGCGGGGCTCTTCGCCCAGCAGGCTATGGTCCATCTAGCCAAGTTTTCTGTGTTACCGCAGTCCACATAGTCGTCACCGTCAAATTCCATCGCCCTGCCGTAGCCGGGCGGCCCATCGACAAAGACCGGATCGCCAAATATAGTACCATCGTTGCCGTTGCCAGAACTATCATTCGCGTCGTTCTCCATTGCGTAGTAAGCCACCAGACCACCACTACCAGGATCAACCGGCGTCGGTTGCGAGGCAGCTTCAGAGACAGTTTCAGGCTCTGCAGCGGAGATTCCTGAGGCCTTCGCGCGTATGGCGTCGGGCAAGGACACACAGCCCAGAATAATAATCAAGATGACACCCAAAGGCGACCATTGGTACGAGTTCTTTTTGAATCGTGCAATCATGGTAATCCTCCTTTTCAATTGTGTCTTGGTTTCCAAAATTCCCGCCATAGCTGGCAAACGCCGAGGCTGGGAAAAACGCTCCAAAAGACTAACAATAGTTCGGCCATAGTTTTTCGATTCATCAGGCCGTGTGCGGGCAAGCCCGCCAGAAGTAAGGCGGGCAAGCACCAGGGCATCACAGGCAAGTTCTCTATCGACTCGCATTTTGTAAAAAGCCAGCCAGACAAATGGATTGAACCAGTGTAAAACCTGCAGGATACTGGTCAGCCAGCCTAAGTAAATATCATGCCTTTTTAGATGAGCCAATTCGTGAAGAAAAACGTAGCGCAACTCCTGCCGACTGAGGCTTTCAATCAGCTCTCTTGGCAGCAATAGGCGAGGCCGGATAAAGCCGAAAAGGGATGCACTTTTGACCTTGTCTGTTGACACAACGCCCAAAATGGTTCGTACACCCATTTCGGTCTTGCAGTCTTCTAAAAGGTCGAGAATCTTTTGGTCAGTCAAAGGCCGTTCACGCCGGATAATGCGCAAGAGAATAAAATTATTTGCACAAACATAAACCGCCAGAACCGCTGCCCCAGCCAGCCAGACCAAATGCAGTATCCGCCAATGGCGGCTCGTCGTTTGTCGATCGTCGCTCGGGTCACGGTTCACGGATGACGAGTCACGTGCTGGTTTTGGTGTCTCTTGTGGCACCGCTGTTGTTGAGGCCGGCGATGTGTCAGGTGTGCCCGCATTTGTGACAGCCGAACGAAAGCTCTCATCCGCAAGCTTATCTGTGAGATTTTCTACTTTATTATGCTGAACCGCCTGCGGCATCAGATTAAAAATGCTTAATCGGCTTTGTGGCGTCCACGGAATCACCATTCGGAGCAACAAGATCAGCCAGAGTGCGTGACAGGTGCGTACTCCTAACCTGCTCCGTAATGTCATTTGAACCAGAAGAATAAGACAAATCAGCATACTCGCTTGAATAGTTGACCGCGATAGCCATTCAAAGAACGGCTGGAAAATTATGTTGAAAGATTGCATCTTTATGTCCCTCCTTTTTGTTCAAGGATTTTCTTTAGCTCCGCAACGTCATCTATTGAAAGCTCCGCATCCTCAAGGAACGCTGCCAGCATAGGTCTGCTTGCACCCCTATAGACACGTTGAAGAAACGACCGCGTTTCCGTACGCACACATTTACTTTCGCTAACTGCCGGATAGTATCTATATTTTCTTCCTTCTTTCTCGAATTTGACCGCTTTTTTCTTCGCCAGCCTGTTAATCAGCGTTTTGATGGTCTTGGGCTTCCATTTGGTTTTGCCTGCCAATTGTTTCACTATATCATTGGCAGTCAGTGGGCCTTTCAACCACAAAACTTGCATTACCAGCCATTCGGACTGCGATATTTTAGGCAATTTTTTCATAAGCAAATCTCCTAAGATTACACATGTAATTTTTCTTAAAATATTACATATGTAATCGCATGTCAAGAAAAAAATAAAAATTTTTTGCAAATTTTCTTAGGGCTTGTTTTTGGATTTGCGCACAAAAAAACGTCCTAATTGAGGTGGACGTTTGGATAGGACGGTAAAAAAGACGCTGGAAAAAAGTCGCGCCAGCTGCCTTTCTTACTTATGCTGCTTATGCGGCGCCTTCGCGGGCTCATCCTGGGCAACTTTCTCCGGCTGCTGCAGTTCCTTCTTGGGTTTTTTCCCCAGTTCTTTCTGGGCGGCCATCTCCGGCTGCTCCTGCTGCTGCTCTTGCGGCTGTTCTTGGGCTTGCTTTTCCTTCTTCTCGCGCTGAATTGCCTCGTATATCTCCATCCGATGAACCGGTATATGCTTGGGGGCCTCTATTCCCAGACGCACCTTATCCCCACGGACATCGACGATGGTAATCTTGACATCATCGCCGATCATAATTGACTCATCTCTTTGTCTGCTTAGAACCAACATCGTTAACTCCTTTTATCGGCTGGTTTTACTAAAATATATTACGAGAAAATTTAGCCAGCTGTTCGCTCAACTGCATGATTTGCCTCTAAAAGGCATCCAACCGACAATAGTTCAAACTCACCTATATTTCGGCTAAATTTTAGGTCGAAAACAACCAATTTTAACTTTGTTTAGATAATGAAGAGTAATTATTACACGATTTGTGCATAAATACGCAAAATAAAGATACTTACGGAAAGCCGAAGAATTGAAAAAAAAAGATGTATAAAATTTACCTTTGCTATTTAGTCCCGTGTTTTAGGCGGTAATTATAGCGGACGGCCAGCCAATAGCCGGCAATAGAGCCCAACGTGCCGAAAGCCACCATCTGCACGGGCAATATAGAAATAACTGCGTTGGCGAAAAAGGTTGCAGGATAGCGCCCGACAAGATGCTGCAGTGTGTCTTGCTTGGCGTAAGTAGCAATAGCAAAAGTAGTTACGAAAGCGCCAGCCACGGTGGGCCAGATATAACTCATATCGAGAAATTTTTTGACTATGAAGGCAGCGAGCCCGAACGAAACCAATACTGCGAAAACAATCTGGCCCATAGCCGGCTGTGCCACAAGTTGGTTATCGGACGTCATAACATCCTGAGCCAATATTTTGATGCACAGTTGAGCTATCAAACCCGAGCCGACTAGAGCAATTATTGTATTTAAGTACTTGTTCGGATTAGGGTTAGCTTTTGTCGGCGTCTCGGCTGGTTCAGGCTTCGACCGGATTTTCTGTCCTAACAATACACCGGCAAATCCGGCAGTGACGATTAGCAGCCAGAAAAACGGCTCCCATTTAAGAGCCGCAAATAATATCTGACGCTGAGGGAGAGTGGGATTGAACTGTATTAGCTGGGCCATATTGCCGGAACGGACGGCCCAGATGGCTAAGCCGGAAGGAACCGCCAGGATGCCGATTTCTCGGCCATAGGGCCAGGAAACAAAGTAGGCAATAAAGCCGACCCCAAATGCCAAAAGCACCAAAGCAGTCGCGCCAACAGGAGTTATGTTGCTGGCCTGCACAGACCCGAGCGGATCAGGCGGTGCTGCTAATGGCCAGACTAAAATACCTATCAAGGCCGCTCCGGTAGCGACCACGGCAGCAATTCTTAACCTCATTAGCCAGGATAATTCCATAATTTAGCTTCCATAATTAGGTTGTCGATAGGGTACCAGCCAAACCCGAGCAGGTCAACTAATATCTTCTTTAGCTGCCGAGCTTGCATAGGCCGCAGAAATCTTTTAACATCATGGCGAATAATTGATGGTGGCTGTAATTGTGACGTGAATAAATGGGAAAGGCAAATACTAATGAGCAAAGCACACGTTTACAAACGGGACCATATTAATACTGATGAGATTATACCTGCTCGGTACTTAAATACCGATGATGAAGCTGAGCTGGCAAGGCATTGTCTGGAAGATTTGGACAAAGACTTTGTTAGTAAAGTCCAGGCAGGCGACGTAATCGTAGCCGGTGAGGATTTCGGCTGCGGCTCATCCAGAGAGCACGCCATCTGGGCCATTCGTAGCGCGGGCGTACAGACAGTAATTGCCAAATCTTTCGCCAGGATTTTCTTTCGCAACGCTATCAATAATGGTTTTTATGTGATTGAATCGCCGGATGCACTTGAAAAAATCAAAGACGGCGATGAGCTAAAAATTGATTTCAAAGCCGGCTTAATTAAAAATAAAACGGCCGGTATTGATATTAGATTTAATCCGCTGCCGGGCTTTGCGCTAGAGATAATCAACGACGGTGGACTTTTGGAGCATATAAAGAAAGTAACCGCGGATTAACGCGGATTTACACGGATTTTAATAAAGAGAAAAATGGCTGAAGCAGACTTATTGTACTCCGTTTTGACAAGAGAGATTATTGGTGCGGCGATGGAAGTGCACAAAACTCTCGGCAGCGGATTTCTTGAGAGCGTATATGAAGAAGCTATGGCAATAGAATTTGACCTCCGTAAGGTACATTACGAAAGACAGAGGGGCATTGATGTTTTTTATAAAGGGCTGTTGGCAAAGCAGTTCGTATGTGATTTTCTAGTGGGAGAGAAAGTATTGGTCGAGCTTAAGGCGCTCAAAGCTATTACGGGCGTCGAGGAGGCACAGATTCTGAACTATTTGAGAGCAACAGGGCTTGAAGTTGGACTATTAATAAACTTTGGCGAGCCATCGTTGAAATATAAGAGGTTGGTGTTGGGACAACAAAAACAACCATGGATTTGCGCGGATTAAAAGTTCAAATTGTATTTTCCGAATCTACAAACGGAGGAGTGGAAAGATATACTGATATGGGAATGAAAGAAGATATAACCAATAGATTTGAAACTCTAATCAATCAAGGCCAAAGTTTAATTGGAACAATAGGTCCAGCACTTGTAGGAATAAGCCGTGACGGAAATAAAAAATATGACCAAAACAGATATGAATATTGGGTTCCACAAAGAAGTGTCCCAGAATTCCGGTCTTGGCTGACCTCGGCATCAAACCTCATACATTTTGTAGTACTACCTGAAACACATCTTGCCAAGGAATGTGACAGTATTATGGCAGATGAAAATCTGAAACAAGGGGTTCCCTCGAATGTGCTATTACTGATGCTCGGGTTGTTGAAAGGTGCAAAAGATGAATGGGAACACGATTTGCTTGGAAAGATTGAATATATTGTAGCAGGTGCCACATTTGATGATTTTCTAGACCACGCCGAAGAATATCACAAAGGAAACAAGAAAATCGAATCATCGGTTTTAGCAAGTGCTGTTCTTGAAGATACGGTGAAGAAAATCTGTAAAAAGAATAATATTGAACCAAGCGAGAAAAAACTTGATGATTTAATAAGTGAACTTGTGCAGGCTGGAGTACTAACACAGGTTAAGGCAAAAAGAATGAGGTCATTCGCAGGTGTTAGAAATCAAGCATTGCATGCTGAATGGGATAAGTTCGATATTTCAGATGTTGGAGCGATGATTAAAGGAATACGAGAATTGATTGAAGAATTTCTTTGAATTGTATTATCCGCGAAAATCCGCGTTAATCCGCGGTTAAGAAAGGAGACAATAAGTGTCGAAGATTTACAAGATAGCAGTGATTCCTGGTGACGGGACCGGGCCGGAAGTAATTGCCGAAGCGGTAAAGGTGTTAAAAGCCGCTGCGGACAAATTCAATTTCAAAGTTGATTTGACTGAATTCGACTTCGGCGCCGAACGTTACAAACGAACCGGTGAAACCCTGCCTAATAGCGCTATCGAAGAGCTGCGCAAATTCGATGCAATCCTGCTCGGCGCGATCGGCCATCCCGATGTGCCGCCGGGAATCCTGGAAAAAGGTATATTGCTTCGGCTACGCTTCGAGCTTGACCAATATATAAACTTGCGGCCAGTAAAATTATTTCCAGGCGTTGAGACGCCGCTGAAAAATAAAGGGCCGAAGGATATTGATTTTGTAGTTGTTCGCGAAAATACCGGCGACCTTTACACCGGCACCGGCGGCTTCACAATGAAAGGAACGCCCCACGAAGTAGCCGTGCAATCGGCTGTCTATACTCGTTTTCAGGTTGACCGCTGCCTGCGATACGCCTTCGAATATGCTCGCAAATACGGCAAAAAGGCACGCGGCAAAGGCGAGAATAACACCCTTGCTCTTTGCGGCAAAACCAATGTGCTGACTTATATCTATGACCTTTGGGAGCGGGCCTTTCACGAGATGGGCAAAGCCGAGTACCCTGATATAAAAAGAGAATACTATCACGTTGACGCGACGTGTATGTGGATGGTCAAAAATCCTGAATGGTTTGACGTGATTGTAACCGGCAATATGTTCGGTGATATTATCACCGACCTGGGCGCAATCATCCAGGGCGGCATGGGCATCGCCGCCGGTGCAAACATCAACCCGCAAGGTGTCAGCATGTTTGAGCCTATCGGTGGAAGCGCACCGAAATATAAAGACCTTGGCATCATTAACCCGCTTGCTGCGATATGTGCTATACAGATGATGCTCGAAACACTTGGCGAAGATAAGGCGGCTCAGAAGGTCGAAGATGCAGTCAAGTTTGTTACTGCTAACAAAGTAAAATCGCTGCAGGCAGGAAAAATGGGCTATTCAACCAGCCATGTGGGAGACCTTGTCGCAGAAAGGGTCGAGAAGTGAACCAAAACTCGAATATCGAAATTCGAAATCCGAAACAAATTCGAATGACAAAAATTCAAAATTCAAAATGGTATGACTTGGAAGATAGGACGTTGCGGTTTGCTCAAGAGATAAGAGCATTTGTGAAGAAACTGCCAAAAGGCATGACCAACATCGAAGATTCGAGGCAACTGGTGGATGCGTCGGTTCAGTCGGGGCAAATTATATTGAGGCGAATGAGGCAATTAGCAAAAAGGATTTTTCTCTGCGTATCAAGATATGTCGTAAGGAGGCCAAGGAAAGCAGATATTGGCTGAAGCTTATCGATACTGGAAGTGCTACAGAGCTTGAAAATGAGCGGGAAAAATTGGTGCAGGAGGCAACGGAGCTAATGAACATTTTTGGGTCGATACTGCAAAAGAGTGGGTGATGTTTTGAACATTTGCTACTCGGATTTTGGAATTGTTTCGAATTTCGAGATTCGGATTTCGGATTTATTGAGAGATGCCTGCTAATTTACCGCCAGAATATTTTAAGGCTGAGCAGTGGTACCGCCAAGCGACCACAAATGAGGAGAAAATCCTTGCGATTGAGCGGATGTTAGCGGTGATGCCCAAGCACAAGGGCACCGACCATCTAAAGGCCGACCTCCGCCGCAAGCTCAGTAAGCTCAAAGAAACCGCCACCCAGAAGGCTCGCGCTAAGCGCATCGATATTTTCCATGTCCCTCGAACCGGTGCAGGCCAGGTCGTTCTTTTAGGAACGCCCAACTGCGGCAAAAGCTCCATCGTCGCTGCTCTGACCAACGCCAAGGTCAACGTGGCTGATTTCCCTTTCGCAACGGCTGGCCCCGTGCCTGGAATGCTAAAGTTTGAAGACGTTCAGATTCAGCTTATCGATATGCCGCCGATTACTGCCGACTATATCGCCCCCGGCCAGGTAGGAACATATCGTCATTGTGACCTGATAGCGATTGTCATTGATCTGTCTGATGACACACAAGAGCAGCTAAGCATCTGTCTGGATTTTCTCGAATCCAGAAATTTGCTGCTCGATGCCGAAACGGCAGTTTTTGACCAGCAGGGTAATGCACTGGGCAAAAGAGCCTTTTGCATCTGCACAAAGTCGGACATCGCCGCTGTCGGCGCTTTTGAAAAGCTGGTAAAGTCGTGCAAGTATCCGTTTGAGTTTATTGAGGTTTCAGCCAAGACCGGCGCTGGCTTTGAGAAGCTGGCGGGCGTATTTTTTAGCCAGTTACGGATCATTCGGATTTACGCCAAGCCGCCGGGCAAACCGCCGGATATGGATGAGCCGTTCACGATGCCTGCCGGCTCGACGGTTCAGGATTTAGCCAATTCTATTCATCGGCAGTTAGCGGAGAAATTGCAGTCCGCGAGAATCTGGGGCACTGGCGTCCACCCCGGCCAAAACGTCCAGCTAAACCATATCCTAAACGACAAAGACATAGTCGAATTGCATTTCGGATAGCCAAATTTGTAATTTCATACCCATTATGGCTATGGCGTAGATGTGGTGCACCATTGAGGTAATTCAAAATCAATAATTTTTATCTATTTTCAGTCATGTTTATTACATTCTCAATATATTGCCTGTGAAGTCCCGGTTTGGCATGAATAAGGCAATAGCGCAAGAATGAAATGGGAACATCGCTAGCAATACCAAGTTTGTCATTCCACCTACAAAGATCGTTGTGACATCGGTTTGCACCAAGTTCTGGATCATAGGTTAGTGTTTTTTCATTGCAAATGGGGCACTTTTTAAAGATTGTCTTATCCTGTCTTTTTGCCATGTTGTCACTCCTCATATAGTTAAGTTAACGATTTTAGCTACTGATCACTGTTGGATCAGTCTACTTTTACTTGGCTCTGAAAGAGCCAAACAGCTGGATATTGATAAACTTTTACTTCCGGCTGATAAGCCGGA
>Ga0315314_1001521_pt1 | contig 20845 bp, 19 predicted proteins | sample TDP9_MG_FD_203631 | JGI IMG/M metagenome (GOLD analysis project Ga0315314, IMG submission 203631) | Freshwater sediment microbial communities from Lake Towuti, South Sulawesi, Indonesia - TDP9 | ecosystem: Environmental > Aquatic > Freshwater > Lake > Sediment | place: Indonesia: South Sulawesi... | reverse complement strand
TTCTTTCGGACAAGCCCATGTATGGCTATGAAATCATTCGCGAACTGGAAAGAAGATTCTCAGGATACTGGCAACCAAAAACGGGAACAATCTATCCTGCACTTGAAAAGCTGGAAGAAAACGGTCTTATAACAGGGCAAATCGAGTTTAGAGATCATGGACCAGACAGGAAACACTATGCGATCACCAGCAAGGGAGAAGCAGAGTTGAAGTCTGCTATGATACAATGGTCAAAAATGACCGAAATGATTACCACTTACAGAGAGACCCACCAAGCCTTATTCAGATTTAAGAAACAGTGCACATTAGACGAAACTGCAGAAATACTCGTAGAACTCGGAAAGTCCTTCAAAACCAAGAGGTTTGAGTTATCGCAGATATTTGCTTCTGAAGACAAAAGCCATATCGAGCCAACCGAACCAACCTTTCTAAAACTGCTTTATGCAAAAGAGAATCATAAGTACGAGATCCATCTGGAACTCGAATGGATACCCAGATCAGGAAAAAAGCCGAATACTGAAGAGTAAAGAAAAAAGGGTTCGCTGAGGGCTTACTGCCTCAATTAAGCACTTTTAGGCTGGCTTTGTCGTAGATTCTCTTCAGCCTCTCTAATTCTTTTCCTGTGTAGAATTTGGCTATCACTGTTTTAGGCGCTCGACCCTGAAACACATCCACGTAGCGGTCTGGAACTCCACGCTCGCCTAATTCGGTTGAATGCCACTTCCTAAGCACCTGAGGCGTTATCCTCACTCCCGCATTCTTGCTGACTTTCTTCCACATTGCGTAGAAGGCACAGTTGCTTATCGGAAGCAACGTCTCTGAGCTATCTCGCCTCGAACTCAAGTATCTCTTCAAATAGACCTCGCACTCTTCGTTGTAGAAGGTCACACCAGCCTTCCTAGTCCGAGTGTTATGCTTAGACTTCACCGCCCTCAACCGAAAGTCAACGTCATCAAAGCGACTAAGTCGACGAAGCTCCATCTGTCTAAGCCCACTGCTCGCATACATCAGATAGATAGCTCGCTCCTTGTCATCACTCAAAGCCTCAAAGCCTCTCCGAATCTGAGCCTTGGTGGGCAACTCAACCTCTGGGTTGCTATCCTCGTGAGCCTTCTTGAAACTCTCCATCATTTCCTTATGCTTCAAGAAACGCATCACAAACGCTCTGAGCCCGCAAAGCTGATTATTGTAAGTCTTCGGCTTCTTCTCCACGTAACTCGACAGATAAGCCCTGACGCTTTCCTGACTCACTTCGCCCTTGGCAAACTTTAGGAACCTCAAGACAGTGTTGCGATAATCCCTGCAAACCCTCGGCTGAAGCCTCTCATCAACCGCACAATGCTCCTCAAACTTCGAAACAACGCTTTTCACGTCTCTTATCCGCAAAGAAGCCAAATTATCGCTCCGATTTTGAATCGGAGATAGCTCTGGACCCGCTGACGAGAGTTCGAATCTCTCCCGGACTATCACGCTATCCCTTCTTGGAGCTTTATGTCATTTAGGAAAGTAGGTAAAAGACGGGGGAGCCTTGCGTAAAGATTTGAAGATGCTTTAAAATTGAAAAAGAAAGAGAAAGTGTAGAGGATTCTATTTAACTGTTTTTTGGAGGATTGTTTCCCATGTGTCGGCGTGGTTTTCTTCGTCTGTGAGTATCTCTTCTAGCATCAGCCTCGAGGTTGTGTCGCCTATCTCCTCGAACATTTTGACGTGGCTCTTGTAAGTCTTGATAGCCATGTACTCGCCGTCCAAGTCGTCTTGCATCATTTTCTTTATCGTGCCGCCTACCTTGACTGGCGCGGGTTTGGTGTTCGGGACTCCCCCAAGATAGTTTACTCTCTGAGCTAGTCTCTCTAAATGTTTCATCTCGTCTCTGGCAATGCTTTCAAACTTCTCCATGATTGCTGGGCTCTCCATGCCTTCAGCCATCACTTCATGCATTATGTACTGGATGATTGCGCCGATTTCCAGTCCGATGTCAATGTTCAACGCCTTGATGATTTTTCCTCTGTCAGCCTTGCTCAACAAGATGCTCATATCAAACCCTCTTTGCCCCGTAATTTCTTCGACTCTGTATAAAAATCTGTTGATTCACACGCCTTCAACGAAAACTTCATAACTAATCCCTTCACAATTGTAAACAACGGAGGAGTTTGTCTTGTCTGAACCATTATGTGAAAGATGCGGTTATCCCATAGACGATTGCAAATGTGCATGCCCATACTGCGGCGAAACAACTCTCTGCGATTGCTGCTGCGGGACAAAAGCAGTCACGGGTGGCTGAAAAACCCAGAAGATTCTATTCTGCTCCTAAATACCAAGAAAAAATTGACTAAGATGTGAAGGTGGTTTAAAACGATTAGAGACGAATTTGTTTGGATGGCTGGCGGAGCTCAAGGAAGCGGCGTTGACTCTGCAGCTAACATCTTCGGGCGAGCCTGCTGTTACGGCGGGCTGCACGTTTACGGAAAAAGAGAGTACCATTCCAACATTAAGGGGCTGCACAGCTATTTTCACATCCGTGTTTCTCCAAGAGAAGTGAAGGCAGACGTTGACCGAGTTGACATGCTCTGCACTTTCGACGCTGAAAGTGTTGTTCGACACATATGGGAAGTCGCTCCAAACGGAGGCGTAGTCTGCGACGCTGAAGCCTTAGGAACACGGATATTTGACATTCCAGCCTTGCCTGCTCCGTTTTGGGGGGAGTTTAGAAAAACGCTAGAAGAAAAAAATATCAAACCAGACACAGTGGGCGACCTACTGAACGAGGTTAAGAAGAATGATGTGCGTGTTTATGCGGTTCCTTACATGGAGTTACTGAAAGAGGCGGCTCAACAAATCGGTGAGGAAAAACTCAGCAAACTAACCCGGATGATAAACGTCCTAGCCTTAGGCGCCTCCTTCGGAATTGTCGACTATGATAAAACCTTCGTGGAGAAGGCGATTAGAGCGATATTTGGTGACAGACCAAAAATAATCGACATGAACCTTCTAGCTTTAGGCTTAGCATACGACTACGCAAGGAAAAAGTTCGGCGACTTCGGCTTCAAACTGGAGACGGTTCCAACAGACGAAAAAAGAATCTTTCTTCAGGGAACACAGGCCGTTGCCTTAGGGAAGCTTGTGGGCGGCTGTCGACTACAAACCTATTATCCCATAACTCCAGCCGCCGACGAGAGCGAATACCTTGAAGAAAACGAAGTGCTTTCTTCGGCGTCGGAGCAGAGCGGTGGCTCCATAATCGTGATGCAGACTGAAGACGAAATCGCAGCTATCAACATGGCTTCAGGCGCAGCATTGACTGGAACAAGGGCGGCGACAAGCACATCTGGACCAGGGTTCTCACTGATGGTTGAAGGCTTAGGCTGGGCTGGAAACAACGAGGTTCCGGTTGTGGTAAACTATTACCAGCGCGGTGCACCCTCAACCGGGTTGCCTACACGTCACGGTCAAGGCGACCTCCGATTTGCGATGCATGCTTCTCACGGAGAGTTTCCGAGAATAATCTTGTCCTCAGGCGACATCGAAGAATGCTTTTACGATGCGGCGAGAGCCTTCAACTACGCTGAGCGGTATCAGACGCCTGTCATCCACTTAATCGACAAGGCTCTAGCCAACAGCAACAAGTCATACAAGGTGTTTGACCCAAGCCTTGTTCTGATTGAGCGTGGGCAGATGCTGACTGAGCAGGGTGTTAAGGGCAAGGAGTATAGGCGTTTTCAACTCACGGAATCTGGCATATCGCCTAGAGTGCCTTTGGGAACGCAAGGCGTTTTCTTTTGGAACACAGGCGACGAGCACGATGAACTTGGTAACATAAGTGAAGAACCAGTGATGCGAACACGCATGGTTGAGAAGAGAATGAGAAAGCTAGACTTAGCCGACAAAGAAATACCCATCGAAGAAAGAGTGAGCTTCTTCGGAGACTCGGATGCGCCCGCAATGATTGTGAGTTGGGGTTCTCCCAAGGGCGCCATTCTTGAAGCTATGGACAAGTTGCGCCAAGAGGGCTTTAAAATGAACTTCATACAGGTCCGAATGCCGCTTCCATTACCCAAAGAGTACATCGCAGAAAAATTGGGGAAGGCTCAGAAGAAAATAATTGTTGAAGGAAACTACACGGCGCAGTTGGCAGGCGTAATCCGTGAGGAAACCGGTATCGCTATGGACTATTTTGTGCTGAAATGGAACGGCAGACCCATGTCAGCTGATGAGGTCTATGAAGCGTTAAAGCTGATTATGCAGGAAAAGGCGCCTAAGAGGGAGGTGTTAACCTATGGCACTTAAAATGTCAGATTATAGAAGCTCCTACTTCGCGGACTGGTGTCCAGGCTGCGGCGACTTCGGAATTCTATCAGCTATACAGATGGCCTTCGCCGACCTTCAACTGCCACAACACAGAACTGTTGTGTTTTCTGGAATAGGCTGCAGCGGCAAAACGCCTCACTGTCTCAGGGTTAACGGAATCCACACACTGCACGGAAGAACGCTGCCCTTCGCTATCGGCGCAAAATTAGCCAATCCAGACCTCGAAGTGATTGCTGCTGGAGGCGACGGCGACGGACTCGGAATAGGCGCTGGACACTTTGTCAACGCGGGTAGAAGGAACATTGACATCACGTATGTGATTCATGACAATGGAGTCTACGGCTTAACGAAGGGTCAGGCTTCGCCTACATTGGAGCTTGGGTTGAAAACGAAGGCTATCCCAAAGCCTAACATCAACGCGGCTATAAACCCCGTTGCCATAGCCCTGGCTGCTGGCTACACCTTCATTGCGAGGAGCTACGCATACGATGTTCGTCACTTGAAAGAGATGATAAAGAAAGGAATCCAACATCATGGACTAGCCTTAATAATTATTCAACAGCCGTGCCCAACCTACAATGACATCAATACCAAAGAATGGTATGGAGGCGAGGACCGCATCGACCCAGCGACGGGTAAACCAGTTCCAAGACTCTACAAGCTTGAAGAAACTGGCTACGACGGAGTCGTGCATAATCAGGAGGAGGCTTTCTCAAAGTATATAGCTGCCTTAACAAAGGCTCATGAGTGGGGAGACAAGATTCCCATGGGTGTTTTCTACCAGAACGAGCTTGTGCCCACTTATGAAGAAAGAATATCGAAGAGGATACCAACCTACTTGGAGAACCCACCGGCAAAGCAGGCAATAAGCGGCGCTTCGGGCAAACCGATAACAAGCATTGAAAAGATGCTCCGAGAACTTCAAGTCACGGGCTAGCTAAAGCTAAATCAGCGTAGAAGTCGAAAAACACAGTCAGTCAGCCACTCAAAGGGTTCGCCTAAAAGCCTATAGCCTCCTCTCCCCAGAATTTTTCTCAACTTAAACTGTGCCGAACCCTTGAGAATGGCGAATTTCAGCTTGGCTTCTGAAAAAGCTGAGCGGTAAAGCAGCCTGTGTTCAATTAGGCTTCGGTGTTTAGGCTCGTTCCAATCGTCAAACTCAAGGCTGCCCTTAACTTTATCGTAAAGAAGCGTTCCAGGAATGGGGTAGGGCAGGGTGAAAGAGAGATAATCGAGAGGCAGAGACGAAGCAAACTTCAACGTGTCAAGAACCGTCTTGTCGGTTTCGCCGGGATAGCCGACTATGAAGAAGGCTCCAGCCTCAAGTCCAGCAGACTTGGCTGTGAAAACCGCTTTTCTAGCCTGTTGGGCAGTTGCCTGCTTCTTCATTAAAGCTAAAACGGCGTCGTTGCCTGACTCGATTCCGAAGAACACCCGAACGCACGCTGCTTGCTTCATTTTGAACGCAGTTTCTCTGTCTATTGTGTCAACTCTTGAGAGGCACTCCCAATCTATTTTGAGTCTGCGTCCAAATATTTCGTCGCATATGTGCAAGAGGCGTTTTGGATTAAGCGTGAAGCAGTCGTCGGCGAACCAGATTCTGTCGTATCCGAGTTTCTGCACATTTTCCATTTCATCCGCAATGTTGGCTGCTGACCTTGTTCTGAACCTGTTGCCAAAAACGGCTCGGCTGCAAAAATCGCAGTTGAAGGGGCAACCTCGAGAAGTTATAAGAGACGTTGTGGTGTAACCAAATTTTTGCTGATAATGACTTTTGTAGGATTTGTTGTCGAAGAATTCGCGGGCTGGAAATGGAAGGCTGTCTAAATCTTCAATTAACTTTCGAGGCGGCGTATAAACAACTTTTTTTGAGTTGTCTTTTTTGTGGGCTATTCCTTTAACGGTTGACAGAGACCGATGATTCTCAACTGCGTGAACCAGCTCCAGCATTGTTTCTTCTCCTTCACCCACAGCAACCACATCAAAATCGTCCAGAAAGTTTTCCGGGCAAAGTGTTGGAAGTGGACCGCCTGCTACGAGCATTTCGCAGTGGTTTTTCAGGAGTTTAGCCATCTGTAAAGCTGGGTGCTTCATCGAGAACATTGAGTAGATGCCTATGATGTTTGGTTTGGAATTCTTAACTTGCTCAAGAGCTTCTTTGTGACTGAGAAACGTGCAATCAACCAAATCAGCAGAGATATTATGTTGCTTCAAGTATGAGACGATGTATCCTAAACCTAATGGAGGAAATCGAAAGATTGAGTTGTCGTGTTTGGGCCGGAAATAGGGGTACACCAACGTCACAGTAGTCAACGGTGTTTCGAACTCCCAAGAATCTCAATATCATATTCGAGGCAGGTCGTTTGCGGGCTCGCTTCATAAGCTAACCCAACCCAATCCAAAGAACCCGCGAGAAACTCTCTTCCTCTGTGCAAAATTGTGTCCTTGACCTTCCATAAGCGGAAACCAACTTCATCATTCACAGTTGAAACGGATGCCCAGTCAGCCTCTATTCTTTCCCATGCGCCTATCTGTTTGTCGAACAAAATCGTGCCCTTTGAATCGGAATATTTTCTGAAATGCGTTGAGCTTTGTTCGTTGAGCATAAAGATTTTTTGAACGCCATCCCTATCGGACAATCTGAAATCAGCTTTCACATGGATGTGCGCTTTGTATATTTGGTAGGTTACAGTTACGTTGCCTATGGGCTTCGCCCGCACAAAGCTGTTCTGCATCCCAATGTGTTCAAAGAAATTATGTCGCAGAATGGGTCTCCAAAGCCTGTGCTGCTCGTATAATTCAGCCATGCGCCTCACAAAACCGTGCGTTAACCTATTTTCGATAACTGACTTTCTAAACCGAAGTTGGAAAACCACGTCCAAGTAAAACTGTTTGACGATTACGGTGCGGTCGTCTTTCTGAAACGTCTGCACAGCAGATGAACCTGAAAAATACGTCTTCTTCTGGTAACGCACAACTGGAACTCCGAATCCTGTTCCTTCGCCAACAAGCTCTGTTCCTTGGTAATCCAGAATCAAGCCCTTTTGAAGATCAGCAGTATGCTGATAACGCGGTCTGGTGTCAGCATATAATTTTAAAGACAAGAGTTTGGAAACTGGAATCGTGTACTCTGCCATCTCTGCTTTCGTCTGCAATTTTTCACCTGTCAACTGGACTGTTTGCTTCGAATCCAAGGTTCAGTAACAAACAATTTTATTAATTTAGGCAGTTTATATCAGTATCATGTCTGGATTGCTGGGAACACGGGCAAGTCCTGCCGCTGACCTAAACCTGTTGATTCAAATCGTCATCTTCATCCTTCTTATGGTAGGCGTCAAGTTTGCCAGAGAAAAGACGAAGGAAGGTTTGAAAAAGCATGGCAGAATCATGGCAGTTGCCGTTGTTCTAAACGCCGCGTCTATTTTCTTCGCTATGGGACCATCCTTCGTGGTAAATTTCGGTGCGGTTCTGGCTGAGGTTTCCACCATTAGTTTTCCTTTAACCATGCTTCATCATTTATTGGGGCTTGCAGCAGAGGTTTTGGGTGTAGTGTTCATTTTCAAAAAGTTCGGGAAGGTGCGTTTTTGGATGAGGGTTACAATGGCTTTGTGGCTTGTCTCGCTGATTCTCGGTTTCTTCTTCTACTACCTCTATTACATTATCTAGCGTTTTCAAAATAGTTTAAAAGCCAAAGTGACAGAAAATTAGGTTGGTGACTTCTTTGGTGAAGAAAACGAATGTTTTGGTTGTCTTCTACAGCATGTACGGCAACACCGCCAAACTGGCAAAAGCCGTGGCTGAAGGCGCAGAGCAAGTGGAAAACGTTGAAGCCAGAATCAGGCAGGTGCAGGAACTGGTGCCTAAGGAAATAGTCGAGAAAAGCGCCCGAATGAAGAAAATTAAGGAAGAGTTGAAAGACATACCATTTGCCACAATGGATGACTTGGCGTGGGCAGACGGCATCGCCTTCGGGTCTCCAACTCGATACGGCAACATGACAGCTCAAATGAAACAATTCATCGACCAGACAGGCGGGTTGTGGGTGCAGGGCAAACTCATAAACAAAGTGGCTGGCTTCTTCACCAGCACTGGCACGCCGCATGGAGGACAAGAAACCACGATCTTCTCAATGATGATTCCCATGTTTCACCACGGCATGATAATGGTAGGCGTCCCTTATTCTGAACCTCGCGTTTCAGCTATGGAACTGGGCGGCGGAAGCCCCTACGGCGCCTCCTCAATTTCAGGACCTAACGCTGAGAAACCGCCAACAATCAACGACTTGGAAATCGCCAAGACATTGGGTAAGAGAATAGCCGAAATCGCAAAGAAGATTTCAAGCGGATAAGCTCACCGACCAAGTCAACTGGGCTTGACAACAACCCTTTACAGATATACTGCCTTAGCTTGCCAGTGTTGTTTCTCACAAAGTTTTTATGGGCTGTCAGAGTTGTAGTCTAATCTTCAAGAGGAATAACTATGTCAACAGAATCTTCTGTTATTAGACTTGTTAAGAGGCAGAGGCAGTCTGAGGAGAGCATGGTGAAGGTTGTTGAGGCTTTGGAAGAGCGCGTTCATAATGAGGCTGCTAAACTGCTGTTAGCTGAACTGCGCCTTGACTCCACAAAACACGCCAGCATCTGTCAAGAGATATTGAAGGTGGTTGAAAAAACCAAGCCTCTGAGGTTGTGGGACGCCCGAATCGAGAGTTACGTTGACATGGAAGTTGTGAAGAAAGAGCTTGAGAGACACATTCAACTGGAGGAATCCATGCTGAAAGACGTGGAGAAGATAATAGCCGAAACCAAAGACGAAGCCCTCAAACTATTGTTTACACACATCATTGAAGACGAGAGAAAACATCACAAGAACATACAACTCATCATCAAACAGTCTTACACGCTAACCCCATAATATCCCAAAAAAAGAAACAACATTAGAATGGAATTGAATCTCGAAAAGCCCCACAACTTATCTCCATTAACTGCATAATGAACAAAGCCATAATGAAATAAAAAAGGCGAAAAAAGACTTGTCTAGCCTGCTCTACTCGATTCTGGGCGTTGTCGTTGTCAGCCTTTTATCGTTGATTGGGGTCTTTGCCATCTCTTTGAAGGAGACGACGCTTGACAAGGTTCTTTTTGTGCTTCTCAGTTTTGCAGCTGGCTCAATTTTAGGCGCTGCCTATCTGGACCTGCTTCCAGAAGCCATAGAGTTCTTCAATGAGCAAGAGATGCTTTCAACGGCTTTTCTTTACGTCACTCTTGGTTTTCTCGGGTTCTTTTTCCTTGAACGCTTCATCTACTGGTATCACGGGCACGTGCACGGGTACGAGTCTGATGTTGAAGAAGAAAGAATGACTGTTAAGAAGTTTGTTTATCTCAACATTATTGGCGACGGAGTCCACAACTTTATCGATGGAATGGCGATTGCGGCTAGTTTTGTCTTTTCACTCCCATTAGGTTTGTCTACGTTGGTGGCTGTCATTTTTCATGAGATTCCTCAAGAGATCGGCGACTTCGGCGTGCTGGTTTACGGCGGTTTTTCACGTTATAAGGCTTTGTTCTTCAACTTTTTGTCTGCGTTAACCGCCATTGTTGGAGCCTTTGTCTCTTATTACCTCTCATTTTATGTGCAAAATTTCGTTGGCTTTCTTATCGCTTTAACTGCAGGTGGCTTCATTTACCTTGCAGCTTCTGAATTAATTCCAGAGATACAAAAGGAGAAGCACATTGGAAGGTCGATGCTTCAGTTTGTCTTGTTTATCTTTGGAATAGTCTTGATATGGTCTTTGGGGATTCTCCTTCCTGCATGAGAAGAGTTCTGATCTCAAAAGAGGCGAAGGAATGTTGTTTCTGCACAGATTCTATGACGCATGGCATAACGTTTATATATTCCGAACGTCATAGTGTCATCACTCGGATCGAGAAGCTCTCTGAAGTGGAGAGTATATTCGCTACTTTTTGAGCAAGCGTTCAAAAGCAGACCTTATCATATCCTTTGGCGGATACTCGAACGTGCGACCTTTGTGCATGTAAATTCTGCAACCAATATAACCCGCAGTTTCTCTTGCAGTAGGATCAATATCTACCCCATTAATGCGAACCGTAGGCGAACCAGGAAACTTTAGATTTTTAGCGTCTTTTTCGCCTGCAACCCTAATCTTCTTGATTGTTACTTCTGTCTTCAAACTGTTGACTATTTCTTCAATGGATTTTAGCGCCTCTTTCCAGAAGGGGCATTCATCGGTGTACAATACTTCAATAACGTTTTCCTTCTTCACGAACACCACCACGCCGATAATCTACAAGGTTATTCCTGCAGATAAATGGTGCAGAAAAAGGGAAAATTGTGACGGCTACTCTTCACCTCTTGCAACTCATTGAGGAAATGACTTAAATATTAACGTCGTTCATCTTTACAAGAAGGAGAGAGACCAAAACATGTCCAGATGTGGATGTGGTTCAACAAAGAAAAAGAAAACCATGAAAGCGGAGAAGACATCAAAAACCAAGTAATCGGAGCAGCTCTTCTCCAGAAAACGAAAGTTTCTAGAGATAGCCTCTTTCACTAGCTTTTTTTATGTTTAAATCAAATCAAAACAGCAAACCGCCGGGGTCTGCCCTAGGATTTTCTTCTGTTTTCTTTAACGAACAAGAGGAGAAAGGTAGCTATTGCGGTTAGGCTGAGTGCGAGATAGAAGGGCGCGGACCTTCCGATGTTAATCCATAACAAGCCAGCCATCAACGAGGCGGGAAGAGCACATAAGCCAGTAATCATTTGGAAAGCGCCGAGCGTGCTTGCTCTGAAATCAGGTGGCGACAACTCTGAGACAAAGGCTTTTTGCACAGGCTCGATGGCTGCTCGGTGCAAGCCGTACACGATGAACAGGAGTCCGATTCCCAACGGTGATGTTTCATAGACAAAACCAAGGCATACGAGCGCCCAAAAAACAAACGATAAAATCAACACAGTCCTTCTCCCCATCTTGTCTGCGAGCCATCCGAATGGAAACGCCATCAGCGAGGCTACTACAGTGAATACTAGGTAGAGGACTATTTGGATTTCAAACAGAGGCAGGACAGTTCCGAAACCTAAGGTTCCGACGTAGACTAGGAGAAAGGAATAGCTGAACGAACCCAGAGCAAACAGGGCGCTCAAAAAAAGAAACAGCTTGAAATTGAAAGACAAATCCTTCAGAGCTAATCCCTTGTAGATTTTGTTCGTCTTCCTGTCCCGAATGAATACAAAAATTAAGACGGCACCGATGAAAGATGGCAAAGCAGCTAAAAGAAACAGGGTTTGGAGAAAGCCTAAGCCGAAGAGGCTTATGAAAGCGAGGCATGTGATGATGCCGAAGACTGCTCCTAGATTGTCCATTGCTCTGAGTAAGCCGAAGTTTTTTCCCCTGTTCTTATTGGTGGAGATGTCGGCGACTATGGCGTCTCTGGGTGCGCCCCTCATTTTTCCCGACCTGTCCAACACACGAAACGGGATGAGATGCTGCCACGCTGAGGATAAAGAGTATCCAACCCTCGAGGTTGCTCCGAAAAGGTAGCCCAGCCAAACGAAAACCTTTCTTTTTCCGATTCTATCTGCGAGGTATCCTGAACCAGCCTGCGAGACGGAGACGATTGCGTCGCCTAAGCCGTCGATTAACCCGAGAACAGCCATGTCAGCTTGGAGAATAATTGTTACAAACATTGGCCATATCGGGTAAATCATGTCAGAGCCAAAGTCGTTCAGGAAAGACGCAGTGGAGAAAACAGCCATAAACCTTCGACTTTCACTTTGGGTTGATTGGTTATCTGACATGTGCTTTGCGCTCGTTAGGGCATGTTCTTTTCATTTTTGTTTTGTAAGTAGCATCTGCTACATAAAAACTCTTCACAACCTTTTCAAAAAGCTGCTGAAGTATCTTATTTGGACAAGAAACATCCGAAACATCGAGAGCTGAAGTGATAGTTTGGGGCTTGTTCCTTCTGTGAACGCCCATCGTCGACACACTAAGCAATACGATTCAAACTCAAACTTACGACATAACAAAACTACGAAACCAATCACTATGATGAATAAGACACCATATTTCAAAAAAGTTTAAGAATATGCAGGTAAGAGTTTAACAGGGCTTTATTTGCCTAAGAACAAAAAGCAGAAAACTCATAGAATTAAACGAACCACTAAAAGATCGTTAAAACGATTTTATAAGCAACTACAATATTATAGCCCAATCATCGGAATAGTATCTATTATTCTTAGTGTAAGTTTTTTCACGATAAATTATCTAGGAAATCAATTCTCACAGCGTCTTGCAGAGAGTTGGCGAGACGCTCTTTCTCGCTCAATGGAAGATATTCAACGGGGTGGAAAAGCACATCCAATTAGAACACCAGATAAATGGGCAGTGGAGTATGAAAGAGAATTATCAGCTAATCTAAATATTCATCTTCAAGCTCAGGTTAGTGCTCTTTTATTTAGAAATGGAAGTGATAGTGAGTTAGAACGCGGCGAAGGCTATTTTGAAATTGACCTAACGGGCACAAAAGAACCTTTAACTTATTTTGATGTTTTGCGAATAATTGTTGAGGGCTCGCAGGTCCAGGCTAAGTTACGACTTCTCAATTTCACAAATACAGCGAGACTAGACTTTCTACAAATTCAGTTTGAGAACGATGAATCCAGCAAAATCCTAATCAACAAAGGAAACGTAACTATTGGAGAAGGTTCCTTTCATTCAATACCAGCTAACACAATGGCGCACCTTATTGTATCTCAACACGTTAATACATTAAATGAATCTTCTCTCTTAGCTGTTGAGATATCTTTTTCTCCAGAAGATTGGGGGTCTAAAATACTATATATACAAATTAGAAATACTGAGGTAACTTCTAAAATCTACAGGTCATCACGCTATCTGCAAATTTAGAGTTGGTGTCTCTCTACCTTGAATTTCTGTCCTCTTCTTTAATGAACTTACAAGGTTTTTTCTAGGGTGTTTAGGTTGAAGTTGGTATTTGCGCATCCGTTCTTGATGAGTGGAATCGCTTGTCCAGCCAAGCCCATTTTCTTTAGGAATTCGCCGCCCAACCTCAATTCTTGTCCGCAGGCTACGCCAACCGTGCCCTGATACTGATACTTCTTCAGTATTTCGGGGATGCATGAGCCGCCTGGCAAAATATACACGTCGTAGCCTTTCTCCTCACCCAGCTTCGTCGCCCTGTTAACCAAGCAGTCTTCGCTGCAGTGTCCACACTTGTATGATGGAATCTGAGGGTTAAAAGTAGCCTTACACCGACTGTCCATGTACCTCCTTGAACAGTGAGGCAGAAAGAGGGCTCTGTTCTCTGTTTTCTCAAACTGCTCCCTCTCAGAAGCATTTTGAACATAGACATCGACCAAGTCTTCAACCAGTTGCAGAGCGTCGGGGACATCCAACCCAGTTATCTCGGTTAGCTTAAACTTCTCAGCCAAATTTCGAGCCTTAACCCCGAATCTTTTGTGCAGTTTCCTCTCCCGAGCAACTCTGGCGAGCTCTCTGAAAAACGACTTAGAAATATCGGACAGGTCGAAGCTGAAACCGTAAGGCATGATTGTATCACATCCAAAAAGAGGCGTTTAAAACTATCTATAAGGGCTTGAACTTGTACGCTATGCGGTCTTCAGAAACCTGATGGGGCACCACCTGAACAAGCAAACCCACCTGCAAAGTTTTAGGGGTCACACCCGTGATTTGAGCCAGCAGGCGAGTTCCGTCTTCAAGCTCTGCCACAGCCACGATGTACGGTGCGTGCTTGCTCATGCTGTCAGGCGGAAAAGTAACCATCGTGTACGTGACCAATTTTCCTTTAGTCGGCGCATCATACCAGTCCAATTCGTGAGAACCGCATTTGCAGTGTGCTCTGGGCGGCAGATACTTGGCGTTGCATTTCCTACATTTCGTACCCAAAAGCTTGCCCTGCTTCAAAGCCTCAACAAACTTTGCGACCAAGTCGGTTTCGGGAAGCCAAGACACGTAGCCAAACTTCAATCCGCATCTTCACCTCTTATAAATATGCACGAAACAGTATTGCCCAGTTTCACCCACGTTGTGTGTGAGACCGATTTCGGCTCCGTTCACTTGTCTGTTGCCTGCTTCTCCTCGCAGCTGCTTCACAATCTCAACAGTCATCGAGACACCTGTTGCCCCAAGCGGGTGCCCCTTCGATTTTAAGCCTCCGTCCACGTTGATTGGCACGCTTCCACCTATGTAGCTCTGTCCTTCTTCGATGAATTTTCCACCTTCGCCTTTCTTGCAGAAGCCCAAGTCTTCGTAAGACATTATCTCAGCTATGCTGAAGCAATCGTGTGTGCAGGCGACGTCGATGTCGTTTGATGTTATACCCGCCATCTTGTAAGCTTGCTCCGCTGCAAGTCTGCTCGCTTCCAAACCTACTAGGCTGGGTCTTTCGCTTATCATCATGCTGTCTGAGGCTGAGCCAAGACCTGTTAGCCACACTGGTGTGTCGGTGATTTTTCGGGCTTTTTCCTCGCTTGCCATTATTACTGCGGCTGCGCCGTCTGAGATGAGGCAGCAGTCGTAGAGGTTGAGGGGTTGACAGATAGGAACCGACTTCATAGCCTCTTCAAGCGTAACCTCTTTCTGCAAGTGAGCGAAACGGTTCATGGCACCGTACTTGTGGCTCTTCACCGAAACCATAGACAACTGCATCCGTGACGTGCCGAACTCGTGCATGTGGCGTGTAGCCATCAACGCGTAGAAGCCTGGGAAAGTTATGCCGAACGGGTATTCCCAACGAGTGTCGCCCGCCCTCGCCATCCACTCCGTAGCCATAGGCGTGCCGACGTGCGTCATGGTTTCAGCGCCGATTACAAGCACGACCTCAGCTAAACCAGCCTTTATCAGAGACCAGGCTATGCGCACACCCGCGCTACCAGTGGCACAAGCCGCTTCAACACGAAAACTGGGTTTTCTACCCATCCCCACGTAGTCGTGAACCAAGGCGCTGGGCGAGCCCTGAGCAGAGAAAACGGCTGCGGCGATGCTGATGACTGAGGTGTCTATGTCGGCGGTTGTTATTCCCGCGTCGGCTAGGGCTGGTTGAACGGCTTCGTGGGCTAATTCTCTTACCGTGGCGTCGGTTCTCTTGCCGAATTTAGCGTGTCCTACACCTACAATGCCTACTTTCTCAGCCAAGGGAGAGCGTCTCCTTAATGAAATAGAAAGGTTGTGGAGAAGCCTTATTTATTTTCCCTTGAACTGTGCTGCTCGCTTTTCGAAGATGGCTTTGACGCCTTCTTTTATGTCTTCGGTCTGGTAGCATGCCATGCAGCTTTCGAGCATGAGCTTGTTGCCTTCTTCCATGCTGATTTCAATTGCTCTGCTCAAGATTTTCTTTGCTTGGCGAACTGCGATAGGCGCTCTAGTTGCGATTGTGCCCGCTGTCCACATGACGGTTGAGTTTAATTCATCGGCTGTAACAGTCTTGTTGACTAAGCCTATGCGTTCGGCTTCTTTGGCGTCTATTTGCCCACCCGTAAGAATTAGCTCTGTTGCTTTGCCTTTTCCGATGATTTTTGGCAGTCTGACTGTTCCGCCCCAAGCTGGAATCAAGCCTACAGCCACTTCTGGGTTGCCTATGCGGGCATCTTCGGAGGCTATGCGGATGTCGCAGGCTAATGCGAGTTCCACTCCGCCGCCTAGGGTGAAACCGTTCAATGCAGCGATAACTGGTTTGTCGAAGTTTTCGATTTTGTCGAATAGTTGTTGACCTGTTTGGATGAAGTTTTTTACGCCAGCCTCGTCGAGTTTTTCTGCTTCTCTGAGGTCGGCGCCTACGCTGAAGGCTCTTCCTGCGCCTGTGATGACTACTGCACGGATTTTTTCGTCTTTTTGGATTTCGTCGAGTAAGGTGTTCAGCTCATTTAGGAGTTCGAGGTTGAGGGCGTTTAAGGCGTCGGGTCGATTCAACGTTATGACGCCGATGTTCTCTTCTTCTGGTGCTAGGAAACTCGCTTCTTTACGGTATGTGAGAGTCCTATAAGACAAGTTTCATCACCGTTTGTGTTGTTATTGTTTCGATGATGTTATATTTTTTTAGGTTTAGGTAGAACTGGAAAGATTAGGAAAGAGATACACTTCATAAAGCCATTTTTGAACTTGTTAAGAAAGGGTCATGTGCAGTACACGGATATTGAGAAGAAAGCGGTTGCAACATGCCTACGCTTCGCAACATCAAACACAGTCAGAAAACAGTTCTATCACAGATAGCGCAGCGAGGGTTGAGATTTAGGTTCCCCCAGCGTAGACACGGAAAAACTAAAGGAAAGTATTAAACTTATGAAAAACGTCAAAAACTCTATGGAGGCTGACGAGGCAGTGAGGTTATGAAAGACATGATTTTAGGCATTGCTGATTATCCAAGTTTAGAAGGGTCACTTGAGGATTTCCTGAGCTTCGCTTCTAAGCTGAGGGTCCGTGTTCTTGAACTCAAATTGGATAAGCTCGAATTGCTTTTGTCCCTTTCTAAAACCGATAAAGTGCGTGAAATCAAGAATTTGTCTAACTCTTATGATTTCAAATATTTTGTTCATACTCCTAACATTGACACTAATTTGGCGAGCGTAAACCCATTCCTCAGAAGGGTCTTTAAGAAGACTATTTTGAAAGTGGTGTTTTTTGCGGCTGAGTTAGATGCTGGATTGCTTGTTTCTCATGTCGGTCGTTTATCGAGAGACTATCCACAGAAACTTGTTAGAAAAGCAGTGAAGAATGCTGTAGATTCTTTGATAAAAATTAACCAACTCTGCAATGATTTGGGCATAATTTTTACGATAGAAAATGACCACAAATCTAACGATTACGTTCTTGCTGGATATCCAGAGCAAATAAACTATCATTGAGAATGTTGGATGTAAATTGACTTTTGATATAGGTCACGCTAACACTATTGGTGAGATTAAGGATTTCACAAAGTTACTTGACAAATTTATCGTCAATGTGCACCTCCATGACAACGATGGCAGAGTAGACGAACACTTACCTATTGGAAAAGGAAGCATAGACTTTGTAAGACTGTTTAAAACAATGAAAGACTGGAGGAACAATAAACCTTTGATCATCGAGTGTCACAGCTATGCAGGGATAAAGGAAAGCATAGAATTTATGAACCAAAAGTTTTCCCCTCTAAGCAAAAGCAATAAAAACAACACGTAAGTGATTGACCTTTTCTCTTGGTTTACTCCTTCTCCTTTTTGTGAATAATCTTATAACTCACGCTTTGATGATATGGATGCGAGTTGCTCATGCTTCCCGTCATTATTATCGCTGGAGGCCTTGCTTCAAGACTTGAGCCTTACTCTGGAGAGACGCATAAATGCTTCATGGAGTTGGAGCCTAACGTAGCAATTTTAGACTTTGTTCTGAATAGAATCGAGAAAATTAATTCACCTCGCATACTTATCGTGGTAAGACCTCAATTCAAAAACGTATTCGAGGAAAAGCTGAAGGGGAAGGCAGAACTAATAGAAACCGACGTTGAAGAATTTGGAAATCTGTACAGCGTTAGCTTAGCAATGAAGCACTTGGACGCAAGTTCCTTTCTTCTTTTAATGTCTGACCATATATTTGAACGATCAATACTCGATAGAGTACTATCGCTTAAGAGTCAAGCAGCTTTCACTGTTTGCATCGATAAGAAACCTTCACGAGCCGAGGCAAAAGAAGGGCTTAAGCTCACATTAAGCGGAGAAGCAGTAGTTAGTGCTGATAAGACCACTCCTCCTCGGTACGGGATAGATACAGGCTTAATATTGTGTCGTGAAGATTCCAAGGCATACGTAGAAAGAGCGATAGAAAACTTTGGTTGTAAGGCAACAATAGCTGATGCACTTAACCTAGCGGCTGCCGATGGTAAAGTAGATTATGTAGAAGTTACGGGGAAGCTGTGGAAAGATGTAGATACACCTGAAGACTTGGTTAAAGCAAGGAAGGTTTATTGGCAAATACTAAGAAAAGAGCTTACTAAACCTGAAGATGGATTGGTCTCAAGATACCTTAACAGGCCAATATCAACACGCATTTCGCTCATGGCGTATCGAAGGGGGTTCCCGATAGAACCGCTCACTGTTACATTGGTATCATTCATCCTTGGCTTATCAGCAAGTCTTCTGCTGGCGATGAGAGCATTCATTCTGGGAGGTTTACTTGTGCAAGCAGCATCTATAATAGATGGGGTGGACGGTGAACTTGCCAGACTCTATTGTAAAGCCACACCTTGGGGCGGCTATTTAGACTCAGTGCTGGATCGCGTTTCAGACATCGCCATAGTTGCTGGGTTAACCTTATCTTTGCCGATTATGGATGACTTCACCCTTTTGTTTGCTATACTTGCTGCTGCCAATGTGATATTCGTAAGCTACGTAACTCACAATTTGAGTCGCCTTGGCGCTACCACAGAGAAGCTGAGAAAGGTGCCTGCAACAAGGGATGTAAGACTGTTTGTAGTTTTCATAACATCACTTGTTTCATTGCCAATCCTTGGACTATACTATCTGGCTTTGGCTCCCATATTTTACCTGAGTTACTCGCTTGCACTTGCTTACAAGATGAGGAGAGGAGAGATCAAAGTGGAAAAGGTTAGAAGAGAGCCCAAACCAGAGATTCTAATCGAGAGAAAAGAGCTAAGTAACAAAATCAAAAGCCTAATCTCTAATTCCATTAAACTAAGCATAACACTCCTCGCTGTTAGCATGATCACTCCAGTTATATCAGGCATTACATTGATTGAGTTTGAAAATCTGGCATTAACCTCAGATCATATATTATCGACTCTAAACCTGATTGTGATAATCTATTTTGGATATCAAATAATGCTGTCTTTGAAAACCATAATTGATGTTATCGCCAAGCGGTTAGTGGGTGCAGTTGGAGTCACCGAAACCACGCTTAAGCATCTGCTGATTGACTGTTTCTACGTCGTTTTGTCCGCGCTACTTTGGGTATACTTGCCCCCTCAACTCAACGCCTATGTGGGCGAGTGGGCTTCCAGGTTAGCTACGTTGATAATCTTTGCGTTCTTCCTGTTAATTCTTTACGACTTGGCCAAGCTCGTTTACCGTACCTTCGGAGACTTCTATGAAGAAATAGTAGAGAAAATAACCGAAAAGCTTCATGAAGGCTCTTAACAACGATTGTTCAGGTTTCTCTTGCATATCATGACTTTTGGTCTACTATCAATTGACATATTTTTTCACGGTTTTTTCGCCAAAACAGGTTAAATTAGGCTTCTTTATCGTTTCTGCTTTGGGGCCAGAGTCAGCGTTGGCAAGCCTAGCCGTTGATGATGTACGCGACGTGATTAATGTTGGCTCCGTTGAGGTTTCAGATGTTAAGGTTTTGAAGATGGTTAAGCGGGCTGAGGTTACGCTTGAACTTGAACCAAGCCAAAGAAATCATTTACAACAACGTACAGACGCAGAGAAGGCAACTAACCTTGATACTCGAAGAGCTCATCTTACACTAAATTGTGAGCCTCAAGGTAGAAGAAGGTATAAGGCGCTGTTCCCCATCTTCTTAAGAAATTAATCACCAGCACAACAAACATTAAACGGTCACTTTTAACAACATAGAAAGTCACTTTTGACAACATTGAAAGTGCGCAAAACACAACTCAAACAGACTCCAAAACACAAACTAAACCAAAAAAGCAGCCCAGAACACAAACAGAAAGTCAGCTCTTCCTACACAAAATTTTTTCCCACACTCACACTAAGCCTATCACCCTCCAAACCTACACTGTTAAACGGCAACGTTTATATCAAAGAAAACCGCCTCAAAATAAATTGGCGAGTAACGAGATTCGCCGTCCGTAGCTACATGGCGGCGTCAACCACGACAAAACGGCGTAAAAACGCCTAAGGATGACTCAAACGGTTGACCTCCAGATACGGACACAAAAGATGTAGACCCGAGAGGCGCAGATATTCTTCGGGTCAAAAATGGGCTTGGCAAAAGAGTATAGTGTTTCCCCAATTCCAGCCTACCAATGCGGCAGAATTGTTTGGCGAAACAGTACTCCCAAACAACAACAATAATCACTCCGATGCGCAAATCCGGTTGATCCTGCCGGACCCTACTGCTATCGGGGTAGGACTTAGACATGCGAGTCGAACGCTTCGCAGCCATGAGTGAAGCGTGGCATACGGCTCAGTAACACGTGGCTAACCCACCCTCAGGACGGGTACAACCCCGGGAAACTGGGGCTAATACCTGATAAGCGAAGACTCCTGGAATGGGTCTTCACCCAAAAGGCATTGCAGTCATGCTCTGCAATGTCGCCCGAGGACGGGGCCGCGACCGATCAGGCTGTTGGTGAGGCAACGGCTCACCAAACCTATAACCGGTACGGGCCGTGGAAGCGGGAGCCCGGAGATGGGAACTGAGACAAGGTCCCAGGCCCTACGGGGCGCAGCAGTTACGAAAACTTGTCAATGCACGAAAGTGTGAACGGGCTACCCCGAGTGCCGTCCGCTGAGGATGGCT
>Ga0315314_1001520_pt1 | contig 20847 bp, 16 predicted proteins | sample TDP9_MG_FD_203631 | JGI IMG/M metagenome (GOLD analysis project Ga0315314, IMG submission 203631) | Freshwater sediment microbial communities from Lake Towuti, South Sulawesi, Indonesia - TDP9 | ecosystem: Environmental > Aquatic > Freshwater > Lake > Sediment | place: Indonesia: South Sulawesi... | reverse complement strand
GCCTGCGCCTCTCCCTCAAATTCCGCTCAATTTTAATTTCACCAATCTCGATGCTCACAGTTTTACTTGGGTTAACCCCGAGTTTCTCCGCTTGTTCGACACAGCCAACTATGGCAGCCATATACGATTCGACAGGGCTACAAGTTGAGCCGAAAACACGCTTTGCTGCCGAAACAAAGCGTTTTTTGAGTTCCGAATCAACCCTAACCCCAAACACTACACGAGGGTTACCCCAAATCCCAAAACCGTGACTGCGAACGGGGTTAACCCCAGTTATACTATGAGGTTTTGGCAGTGCGTGTTTTTTGCTATTTTCTCGCTTGGGGGGTGGTCCAGTATCGGAAGTCACTGGCGTAATAAGGGATCGCCTTCTTGAAGCCTACCGGAAATCCATTTTAGAAAGCCTAGAGGGTAGGGGGTAGGTCTTGAGGTATTACGTAAGCCTAATCACTTCAACATAGCGTCATACCAGAAAGCAACGGTTTACAGACAAATAAACGTCAAGCTTTGAAACAAGAGGAATCGCAGGACAGGCGCTAAGATTATATAGGCAACATATTTAAAATGGTAGAGTTACCTATATATCGGCAAAACGACTAATTCATAAGCCTTACCGATATGTTGCGGATGAATACCATGAAACAGAGAGGCAGAATTCGGGAACGCGTAATAAGGATACTCCTAAACGAGCCAAAAGGCACACTCACAATGTACCGAATCTCCAAAGAGGCCAAATGCTCGTTCCCATGGGTCCACGAATTCCTACGAAAACTAGAAGCAAAGGGACTCGTAAACAAGACAAGAGTGAAAGACTATAGAGGCCTCGTGAAATATTGGCTGGAGGTAAAAACAAAAGCCGACAAAAAAGAATACATGCACAGAGACCCGCTCAGCCTGCTCAAACAAACCAGCTTACAATATGCCTTGACAACCTATCAAGCAGAAAACATGGTTCAGCACTATCTTTTCCCTTCACGCATCGACGTATACATAAGGTCTGAAGACGCTGAACAATGGCACGGACTCATAACGGCTGAGGGCCTCGTCGGAAAAGGCAACCTTAGACTACTCATAGCAGACGATCACGTGTTCTACGGCTTTTTTAAACGAAGAGGACTAAACATCGTCTCACTTCCCCAACTTATAGTCGACTTATTCGAAGAAGGCGGTGTCTGCGTGACAGCAGCCGAAAAACTACTCGAAAAGGTCGTAAAAGACATTGTACGAACCAGTTGAAATACAAATCTCAGAAAAATACCTAGAAAAAGTCTTCAAACTAATCAAGGACAACGTCTGCCTCTTAGGAGGCTGGGCAGCCTACCACATTGTGAACAAAAACTTCGAGAAGGCTACGGGCAGAGGGTACATTGGGTCAAGAGACATCGACATAGGCTTCCACATAGACAAAAACTGGGCGGAACAACAACTAAAGAAATCAGAATTTTACGCCGCCATCAAGCAAATCGAAAACATGGGGTTCAGATCCATAAGCTTCAGGCTTATCAAAGACTTCAATATGGAAACTGGAAGGGAATTGACACCAACAGAGTCAGCTAAACTTCCACAATATCAAATATTCAACCTCTTCGTTGACCCTGTTGTAGACTACATTCATCCAAAAATCAAGCCTTTGTTAGGCTTTGTTCCCATCGATGAACCTCTTCTCTCCTTAGTTTTTACTAAACGACTCAGCACTACTGCCAAACTCTTCGGAACAAACGTCTTGCTTCCGAAAACACACGTGCTCTTAGCAATGAAACTAAACTCTGTCATCACCCGCGATCAAGAACACAAAAGAATCAAAGACATAGCCGACATATACGCCCTCCTCTGGCACTCCGACATAAAAATCACCCAGCTCAAACACCACCTATTCTCCATCTACCCAGAAGAAAAAGCAAGAAAAACAACACGAGCCTTCACGAAAGAAGAAATCGAAAGAGTATCCACGGCCATCGGAGTAAACACACGCGAAATCACAAGAGTACTAGCCGAACTCAGGTAACAAAAAGACCCATATGGACACACATCTTTCAAAATCAGGAGCAAAAGGAGCCTAAAAACAAAAAAGAGGGGAGGTCTGCGGGTGACATCCCCGACCAAAGTCAAATACCTCACCCCGGCCGCATTTTCCGCCCTTAGGCTACACTCGCTGTTCGATTTAAAAGGTTCTCTACCTATATCAACTTTAACATCGGCGAGGCTAACCTACACTTCCAGCGAGTTTTCGCGCCAAGTTTCTCTTGCACCAAAGAAAATGGAGGGGTTTGGCAAGTTCACTTTCGTGTTATAGAATCTCTTCTTTCCTGAGTAGCTAAAACATTATATGTGTGTATAGTGGATAACTGAAAGGGTTCAGAAAAGGAGTGGAAAAATGAAAAGAGCATTAATCACTGCGTCTGCGTCCGTTCTTCTCTTGTCAGCACTGATTTCATTCTCGCTAGTAAACAGTGTTCAAGCGCAAAAAATAGAACTAGCGAATTGGATCGGGTATGTATTCAAGGGGAAGGATACCTTCTATAACGAGAGCGTTGTCGCTTTCGAGGAAGACTCGACTGCCCTGCTTGCATTGACTGTCACAAATAATCTGACTATTCAGATGAACGTATCGGCTGTCGGAATAAGCCTCGACTGGCCTGATTCAGGCGGGAACTCAACTCTTGCAAGCAGAACAAACCCGGTTGAGATGCAACCAGGCGAAATTCGAACCTTTACAATTAACTTCACGGTTCCGAGCACAGCCGTGGCTTCCAACCTGTTCTTGCATGAGTATAAAATTTATGTAGAACACGTTAACGCTAGTGACGGTACTGGTGTAGTCGTAAATACAACAACAGTCTATAGATACCAGTTGCCGGGAACGAAGTACTTCTTCGCGGTCTACTCTTCGGATCAAGCAGAAGCTCAAGAACTGTCTCAAAGGCTGATAGGAATGCCAACTGCTGCTTTCTTCAGCAGTTCCAGAGCTAAATCGTTAGTGTATAAGGCGGAGAACGAATCTAGGGTTGGCGGTGGAAACTATAGGCGAGGAGATTTCGCTGGTGCAAAGACACATTACAACGCTTCTTGGGGCTTTTACAATGATGCGTATGCAGCAGAGGAAACGTATAAAGTGGCGTTGGAAGACCTTGACCTAAGCAATAGAACTCTCGCAGTAAACCTAACAGAAGTTACAATAAGATTAATTGAGGCACAAATAAAAAACGTTGAATCTTGGGCATCCATGGTCTTTTCTTTCGGAGTAACGTTAACGCTGTTCGGAGTGACCGCGGTGCTGTTCGCCATCGGCTACATAATCAAACAATTAGCAGCACTGAAGAAAGCGGGACAACAAGTCGCAACTGAGTAATGTTTCCTCTCCCCATTTTTATTTCTGCCCAAATATGCAATAGTCAAACAAACGACAAATCATTGTTTAATGGCTTTTCGCGCGGACGTGATGTAGCCAGTATGTCCGGTCATCAGGGTTTCAGGTCGAGTTTTTCCCCTCTCCACTTGCATTCTCCGCATGATGCACTCTACGGTTTGAACGTCTACAAACCCGCTTTCCATCAGAGCCTCAACCGTTTTGACAACTTGGTCGATGGTGGGGCTGAAGGAGACGAGGGCTCCGCCTCCTTTCAGCGCCGAGTAAGCGTGAGGAACGACAAGCCACGGAGTTGCCATGTCCAAAATCACTGCGTCCACCTCCTTCTCGTCGATGCCCTGCGTGACATCCTTGTTTTTTACATCCACGTACTCGGAAACTCCAGCTCTCTCCAAGTTTTTGAGCGCTGTCTCGATGAACTCCTTTCGAACCTCGTAGCTATGCACGCGTCCAGTGGGCTTAATGTAGAAGGCGAGTGCGCTGGTGAGCGCTCCAGTTCCAGTTCCAGCCTCAACCACACGACTGCCAGGTCCAACTCCGCTGAACATAACTATGAGCGCAATGTCCTTAGGATAAGTTATCTGAGTCCTCCTCAACATCTTGAAAACGTGGTCTCGCAGGGTTGGTCTGAGCGCCACGAACTCAACCCCCATGCTGCTCACTGTTCGAGTTCCATACTCTTTGCCAATTAGCTCGTCCAGTTGAATGAATCCCTTGTGGGTGTGGAAGCTCTTTCCCTTCTCCACCTTGACCAGATACGTCCTCTTCTGATTTAGGTAAAGCAGAACGCTGTTCCCTTCGCTGATAATATGTGACAACGCGAAGCCTACCTTGTCCTCTAAAACGGTTAGCGGAATAATAAAGTTGCGGAGCCTCAAATAAAGAACTTGTCGAAAACGCCGTTTCAAGACCGATCTAATCTAGTGAGTTTTATATCGCAGATATACACAAGTCATTACGGCAACGCGTAAAATAAGCCGACCTATAAATGATGGTGGAAAACGTGATCCAACAGGCGGCAAGGTTCTTCCTCCCCTTCGCAGTCTCCGCCAATGACCGTGAACAAATTTTCACGAAAGAGATGGAGATAGCAGCCATCCTATGTCTAGCTGAGTCAGAGAGGGGAAAGGGCGAGGGCTTCATTTTAAGGAAGCCAGCCGATAAACTGATTTTCGTCGCTGAGATATGCTATCCCGTATGGTTGGTTCCATGGAGAGGAAGAAGCCTGCTGTTTGATGGCTTCGGCGTCGAGACACACACGTTGACGTATGACACACTGCCAGACGTGAAAGCGTTTATCAACGACCTCCAAGGAAGCGCTGGGAGACGCGGAGCGTACTTCGCCCTTCTCTCGGACACCCTCAACTATTTTCAAGGTTTCACGGGGCAGGAGGAAAAGACTATAGAGGGTCTTATCACAAACCCCGAGTTCCTCCAAGACTTTGTTTCCTATTTTCAAGAAGCCAAGGCAGTTCAGAAGCCCGTACTCGATAAAGCGTTTTTATCTCCCACAGTCGATGAATCCACAATTTCGTCCTTTATCCAGGATTTCTCAAATCTCAGAACAACGCTTAGGGAGGACATAGAGAACCTACGTAAAAGCATGAAAATGCTGAGTGCCACAACAAGAGAACATGTGAAAGCCGTTCGTGAAGAGATCAGAGAAATCCGAGATAAATTCGATAAAGAAATAGCAACTCTCAAGCCTTCAATTTTGGAAAAGGTACAACAAATCCAGAAGAAATACGATGAGAAAATCGCTAAACTCTCCAAAAAATTCGACGGAGAACTTCACAGCCTTCATAAAGATCGTGTGAAACTCGAAAAAACAAAGAAAGACGTAACAGCAAAAATTGGTAGTTGTGAAGCGAAAATAGAATCTTGCAAGCTTAGCAAAGACGAGACTGGTGAGCTGAAGTGGAGGCAGGAACTTGAGAATTACAAGAACGATCTTTCCTCCCTGGAGAAAGAAATCAGGGACGCAGACAAAAGGATAGAAGACGCTGAATCAGCCAAGAGAGTTGAAATATCCAAAATCAGATCAGAGTACAACATTCAAGTCGAAGCGGCTATGAGGGATCTTAGGGAACTGGAGGCTTCCCGCGACGCCAAAATTCAGATGAGCCAGAAGGAAATAAATTCGCTGGAAGATATGACGTCCACGATTATAGATCAGATTAACAAATTGGTTGGGTTAAAGAGGGCGGCTTTAAACGAGCTTGAGGGGATGGGCATATCGCAGAGACGAAGAAAATGCACACTGGCATACTTGCCTCTTTACCTCGCTTGTTACCAAACAGAGTTAAAGAAGAGATACGTGGTGTATCCCCCTTCAGTTGCGGGTAGCATGGGTATCCTGACAAAATTCAAGCGCGTTTTTGGGGTTGCAAAGATAAAGTCGCTTCTCCAGCTCCGTTCAAAGCCCATCACAAGTCTCCTAAATCAGCTTATCACCGTGACTGAGCACAACCCGGTTTTCGAGAAAGAGATAGGCGACGCTGGAGTTAAAGCAAACATTTTGCGAACTAAAGAGTCATGTGAAAGATTAAAAATTGGGTTAGAAGGGTTGAGAAACGAAGGATGGATCTCAGAAAACGAATTCCAAATGTTCAGCGAACTGACAAAATCTAGTTAAATTGTGTACTTTTTCCGTATTTGACTAACTGCACGTTTTTGTTTATTGTTCTGAAGAGCTCGGGGTTTTCTGTGTGTACTGGAAAAATTCTCTTCGGTTTGATGTAGTTGATTAGGTCTGTTAGTTGTCGCCTGTTTAGGTGACCAGAAGCGTGGAGTTGATGGAATTTGATTTTAAAATGGTCTAGCCAATTGTGCATGACCTCGTCTTCGATGTCTTCTTCACTGTAGGGTTCGCTCATGCTGTGGATGAAGTGGCTACCGGGATCTGGCTTTATGTCGATGAGTTCTGCGAACTGGTAAAAATCCAAGTCCATAACTATTTCGCTTTGGTGTTCATGCACGAACTTGTAATTCACCATTTTTTCCATGAACTCCCGTTCCCAAACGTAGTAGTCTCCCTCTAGGAAGTCCCCTGTTTTCTTTCTCTTGTAGTAAACTAGGATGTTCTCATCTTTCATGGGATCTGGGAGGTGAAGGTGCTTATCCTGTACGAGTCTACTCAGTAGGTTGGCGGTTTTCGGGGATATGACGATTTTTTTGTCGTTATTTTTTGCTACGTTGTAGAATGTTCTGAACCTATCTGTGTCTCGCCCGTAATGTGTAACGAATACTATCTTTCTTGTTTTGGAAACGATTTCGTTACTCAGGTTCTCCACTTCTAACTCGGAGTAGTTCTTTCTTCGTTCAATCTCAACCATTCTTGTTCCTTCGCTTATCAGCGCTACGGGCTCAGATTCGCGTGCCTTTTCCGCAAATTCTTTCGTCATCTCTTTTCGAGGACCATGCGCTCTAAGGTCTCCAGTATACACAATTGCGCCCTCAGACGTATGAATTATGAAACCGTAGGAAGCAGGAATAGAATGGTCAACATGAATGGGTTCAACCACCAGATGCCCAATTCTTATTTTTTGCCCCGTTCTGAACGTTTCGTAGGGATGTTCCCTAAAATCGACAGTGCCTGTTTCCTCCATTGAAGAAATGAATATCTTTGTTCCGTAACCACAATGTATAGGAATTTTTTCGTCGAGAAATGCGATGTGCCCCATGTGATCTATGTGGGCGTGAGAAAGAAACACAGCATCAATTTTCGGTTCGGTATAGGGGAGGTCAGTAAATGCCAATTGTTCTTTATTGTAGATTCCTTCTATCTTTGGCAATAGATCAAACTCGAAATAGTCTCCCAAGCCGTTTATTGCCCTGGGTGAAAGCCAATCCGTAAAATAGTCTTGGCCCAAAGTGAAAGACTGCCCAAAATCCAAAAGGATTCTAACTTTCTTGTCTTCCAAAAGGACTTTGTTTCCGCCGATCTCGTTTACTCCGCCATAAAATGTGAGGGTCGTTCTCTGTTTTTTCATTCTTGTTCCCCTGTCTATTTAGCGGTTAACATAGTCATTCCTCGCCCGTCTTTTTGCAGATGTTAGAGACAGCTAAGAGAACTTGTGGAGGCGTGAAGATGCTAAACACCTTGGTGTATCGTGCTGATCCCGCTTTCCTCACAGTTTCCCGCTTCCCCCCAGCTTCTAAGTATCCCCTAATAAATTCTTTAGCGATGAGCACCGCGGCGTTTGCGGGAGAGACAGGAAAAACGTAATGACCCGAATAGTAAAGGAACTCCGCCACATCCCATGCCTGATTCCCATCTCCGTTTCTTGTTGCCTGCTCGAGGTCTACAAAAAACGTTTTTCCTTCTTTCGTGACGACGATGTTTTCTGGTTTGCAGTCTCCAAGGGCAACGCCGAGCCCGTGAGCCTCCGCGATTTTCCTTCCGGTTTCCCTCACTAGTGCGGCTTCCTCTGTGGCTTCCTCCTTTTTAGATGAGATGATTCGCTTGATAATCTTGGTTAGGTTTTCTCCTTCAATGAAGTTTTCGAAAATTAGGCTTTGTTTTGGGCTGAAGTAAAGAATTGTTGGAACGGGAAAACCTTGGCTGTGCAGGAACTGGTTTACGGCGTATTCCCTCTCCAGCCTTGATTGTCCCAGTACAGCAAAGGTCTTGGTGCCCAGTGCCCATAGTGCCAAGGGAAACCACTTGAAGCCGTACCAGTTCTTAAACTTCTTCACTATTACTTTCTGCTCCTCATGGTTCCTCTGGAAGGTGAGCATGTAGACAGCGTTTAAAACTCCTCCCACTTCTTCAATTTTCATGTCTAGGATCTCTTCGCCTGGAAAGGCTTTTCTCACAAAGTCTTCGATGCCTGTTTTATCCGACAGCGTCACGAATCCGAGGGGAGTGGGTATAAACAAGTATTTTTTCGGGTCTTCAAGCTGGAACACCAGCTCCTCAGTTTTAACCCCACGATTAGACCTCGTGAAGACTTCCTCGTCGTACGTGAGAGGTCTCATCATTTTGGGCAGAACACTAAGAATGTGGAGGAGAGCTGCTCTCTGAAAGGATTTGAGGAAGAGGGGGAGTCGAAACTTCCTTCCTCTGATTGCATTTATGAGATTCTTTGTAATCTTGATGTGCCCGTTCGAAAATGTTATCTGATCTTCTTTTGCGAGCTCGTCGAGGGCTTTTAAGTATCCCTTCATCATCGATTCCACATTCTTTCTCCTCACGTCTCCGCTCAGCATGTTGAGAAAGCTGTAGGTGACTGGTAGAAACACTCGAGCCCTCCGCATTATGGCCTCATACATGAAGTATTCCGCTTGGATGAGAAGCTCATGAGACAACTCAGGAAACTCCAAAACAATGTCTTCCAAAAGCTCCAAAACAATACGCTTTTTCGTCTTCACTTCTTGGCGCCGAAGATACTCCTCATTGATTAGGGGTTCATAGGGAACAGTTATCTTTTCAGCTGTGAATTCTCCTAGCCGTCCCTGCTCCACATCTTCTTCAAAGGCTCCCTGATCCACTGCCAAGATGAACGCGTTAATTCCGTTCAGAGGCTTGAGGTAACTCCTCAGCCTTGGACGAAAAATGTCCAGCACCACCAAAACGTGTACGTCGCTTTTTTCGTCGGCGTATCCACATACCCGGGGACCGTAAAAACACGCGGAAATGATATGGCTTTTGTGAGAGCCAGCGATACACTTACAGACGCCCAACACACTTCCTCTTACATTCTCGCTCAAAAGTCGGGCTGCCATCACTTCTTCCTCAGCAGACGTCCCAGCTGCAAGGACTTTTTTCCTCACTCTTATGAACTCACTCTTCTTTAAAAGCGTCTTCTCTACCTTCTGGATTTCTGTTGAAAGGATTTATATCTTAAAAATCGGATATACCTAAGCAAAGGGGGAGATCTTTGGCAGAAACTGTAGAGGTTAAAAGGGCAACAGCCGGATTTATTGTATCGCTCATCAGCGGAATCATCGACGCGATCGTTGCAGTGATTATGATTACCGTGGCTTCTTGGATGGCGGAGGGAGAGATGTTTGTAGAGTTTATGCGTAGATATGGACGTGGTATGGCTTGGGGTTTAGCTGAGCTGCGGCAGCTTCTAGTAACATTGGGAGCAGTCGGCTTGATTTTGGCTATTTTGGTCATAATCGGCGCTGTTCTGATCTACATGCCAGGGAAAGAGGTTATCGGCGGTATACTTGTGCTTGTTTTCTCAATCATCAATTTCTTCTTCACAGCTGGCGGCTTTTTCATAGGTTTGATCTTGGGGATAGTTGGCGGCGCCCTGGGCATCGCAAAGAAGTGAAACGTTCATTTCCTCGTTCTTTTTATTTAAAAAGCTCTACCATAAAGGGATCAAGACGAGCTTGCTCTCAGCTTCCCCACCATTCTGTGATATGCTCTTAGCGCTCTTAACGCCCTTGCGGCCTTCTCAGGTAAGTTATAAACGGGTATGCTTGTGTCCCGCAATACCTCATAAACAAGCATGAAATCTTCTCCACCGCCTGGAACATCAACCACGGGCTTTTTAGGATGTTTCCTCGTGGTTTCGGCGATTACCATGGCATCCTCCGGCTCGAAAAAGCAAGACTTAAGCATGTTTATCACCATGACTCCATCCACGTCGGGGTCTGCTAAAACCAAGTCCAAGACGGTGGAGTACCTTTCTGTTCTAGCGTCGGCAATTAGGTCCACGGGGTTTACGGCGTCCACGTCTGGATAGCGGCGCTCTATCTCCCTCTTGGTTCTGTTTGATAGCAAGGCTAGTTTTAACCCGTTTTTCACCACAGCGTCCGCGGCGAGTATGGCTGGTCCTCCCACATTGCTCACGATGGCGATGTTGTCCCCGCTTAGTGGAGGCTGCTTCGCCAACGCGATGGCTGCGTTGAAAAGTTCCTCCATGTCTTCAACTCGGATGGCTCCGGCTTTTCTGAACGCAGCGTCAAATATAATGTCTGATCCGGCTATAGAAGCCGTGTGGGAGAGGGCTCTTCGAGCAGCCTCCTTTGTTGCTCCGCCCTTGAGGACTAGTATCGGCTTTTTCTTCATCACTTTGCGAGCTACTTCTATGAACTCTCTTCCGTTTTCAATTCCTTCCATGTACAGGCAGATCACCTTTGTTTGTTGGTCTTCGCTGAAGTATTGGAGGAGGTCCACATCGTTGACGTCGATCTTGTCTCCCATGAAGGCGAACTTGCTGATTCCGATTCTGTAGAAGTACGCCAAGTCGAGGAGGCAGGCGCCCACGCCTCCGCTTTGGGATATAACTGAGATGTTTCCTCTCCTCGGCATGACTTCCCTCTCAAACGTGGTGTTCAATCCGTTGGCCGTGTTTATGACTCCCATGATCGTGTTTGGTCCGAGTATTCGAGTACCGTACTCCCCTTTCAGATTTGTCAATCGTTGCCGCTGGCGGTCTTTGTATCCGCCGGTGATAGCCACCAGCGCCTTGACCCCCATCTTGGCGCATTTTTCTGATTGCTGTATGGAGAGTTCGGGTGGAAGCATGATTACTCCGAGGTCCGGGGTCTCTGGCAGTTCCTCAAGCGTTTTGTATTCCTTTTTTCCGTCCATGTCCAACACGTACGTTTTTCCCTGAAAGAATTTAGTCATGTTGTGGATGACGCTTTCAAAGAGCCAGGGAGAGGTCATCCCAATCTTTTCTTGGATCTTGCTGGATCCAATAAGCACGATGCTGTCTGGTTCAAAGAGCGATTTTACTTCACTCATATTGCTTATTCCCACAATTTTTGCGGGTCTGAGATAGAATAATTGAATACAAAATGTTCCCCTTTATATAACACTAACGAAAATTTTATTCATCCTAAATGTGTCTCCTCGTATCCTCTAAACCGCCTTTCCCTACTTCAACGAAAAGATTGAAGTAAGACTAGACTATCTGTGAATAAACGTTAAAGGCAGAACCCGACAAAATGTAGTGTTCGCGAGATGGTCTGGAATGGCGATTGAAAAAGGAGATTTCATTTTTATCGACTACGTGGCTAAGGTTAAAGAAACAGGCGAGGTCTTCGACACCACCATGGAAGAAGTGGCGAAAAAGGAGAGGCTGTACAAAGAAGGCGAAATCTACGAGTCAAGGCTGATGGTCGTCGGTGAAGGATGGATGCTGAAGGCTCTAGAAGAAAGCCTACCCAACTTTGATCTTAAAAAAACCGCCTCCATCGAGATACCGCCGGAAAAGGCTTTTGGACCCCGCGACCCAGAAAAGGTCAGGCTAGTTCCGCTACGACGACTAACCACCCGCGGAATCACACCTCAACCGGGTATGCGCATTGAGCTTGACGGAAAACTCGCCACCGTGAGAACCATGGGGTCCGGAAGGGTTCAGCTGGACTTCAACCCTCCACTAGCGGGTAAAACCCTAGTTTACGATGTCACTGTTCAGAAAAAGCTTGAAACAAAAGTGGAGAAAATCACAGCCCTCATCCACCGAAGGGTCCCAGCGGTTGAGGTGGAGAAGTTCAACTTGACGGTAAGCAAAAAGGGTGTGATAATAAACGTGCCTGAAGAAGCCTTCTACCTGGAAGGACTGCAACTAGCGAAGAGAGGCGTCGCCACCGACATACAAAAGTTCTTTCCGGAGACCACAACCGTAAAGTTTGTTGAAACGTTTAAACGACAGGAAACTGGCAAAGAACGGTCATAAAAGGATAAGCGCTGGCTTAGGCTTTTAACCTATCACACCCGTGGCTCTCGCGAGCTTTTCAGCCGAATCGTAACTTAGCCTTCTTTCCTCTAAAATTGTGTACCGCCCAGGTCGAATTGTACCCGCCCGCACCAAAGCTTCTACAACATGTTCAGGCTCTATTCCTAACTCCTCCGCTGTGGTAGGGGCGCCCACCTTCCCCAGCGTCTCTTTGACACGCTTCCAATCCATTCCGTGAAGACGAGCCATCATTATTGTTCCCACACCACACTGTTCCCCATGCATGGCTGGCTTAGACGCGACAAGGTCGAGTGCATGACTGAACAGGTGCTCTGAACCACTGCAGGGTCGGCTGCTCCCGGCGATGCTCATGGCCACGCCGCAGCTAATCAAGGCTTCCAAGAGAACCCGCACACCCTCTTCCACCCCGGGCTGAATCATATCAGCGTGTTCAGCCACAAGTCTCGCGCTCATTAGAGACAAACTCGCTGCGTACTCACCGTAATACTCGTTTTTTGCGTTGTGGGCTAGCTCCCAATCGCGAACTGCTGTAAACTTGGCCACAACGTCTCCGCACCCGCTAGCCGCAAATCGATGGGACGCCTTGATTATAACGCTGGTGTCCGCGATAATTGCCATTGGTGACTGAGCTATCTTAGAGTAGGGTTTGTTCAGTCCTTTAAGAGAGACAACGCAGCTTGCAATTCCGTCGTGAGACGCTGTGGTCGGTATGCTTATGAACGGAACTCCTTGACGTGCAGAACCAAGCTTTGCAACATCGATCTTGGTGCCACCTCCAATTCCAAGCACCACCTGCGGTTTCAATTCCATTATCCTTTCCTCAACCGACCTAACATCCTTTACAGTGAAAGAGGACACAATGAACTGGTCAACATCAATTCCCGTGTCATCGAGGATGTCGGTAATCCTCTGGCCCGCAATATGACGCGTGTGAGGGCCCGTCACCACAAGTGCGGATTTGGAAAAGCCAAGCCTTTTACAAACGTCGCCTATAAGCTCTAGGGTTTCGTTTCCTACAATGACTTCTCTTGGGAGTTGCATGCGATGTAGCTTCAAACTGCGATCACGTTTTAAGGTATTTAACCAATATTAGTGGGCTTGAGATATTTTTAAATCCGTCGGTTACGAATGTACGGCTTAAATTACTTTAACTTGATGTTGGTTAACTTGGTTTCTAGAACAGAATCACACAAAAAACTTATTACTAACATCTCCATTTCTACATGTCGCTAACTTCTCCCGAGAAGTCATTGTTGGCACATTCAAATTTTCGGGAGAGAACGAAACATGCGCGAAATGTTTGATCATTCAGCTTTGAAAGGGACAACAACGATTGGCGTGATTTGCAAAGACGGAATTATCCTAGCCTCTGACACTCGCGTGACAATGGGAACCTTCGTAGCCCACAAGAGAGGAAAAAAAGTGTACAAGATTGACGACCACTTAGCCATGACTATTTCAGGCAGCGTTGCAGACGCCCAACGAACAGTGGACATACTCAAGGCAAACGCACAGCTATACAAACTGAACACCAAACGCCTGATGCCGGTAAGCTCCGCAGCCCGACTCATTGCAAACCTCTTTTTCTCAGCTCGCTTGGCGCCGATGATAGCCCAAGTTCTCGTCGGGGGCGTTGATAGCACAGGACCCCACGTGTTTTCCCTAGACCCCTTCGGCAGTCTCACAGAAGAGAAATGCGTCGCCACGGGTTCAGGTTCCCCCATAGCCTACGGAGTTTTGGAAGACAAATACAAGGAGGGCACGCCAATCAAGGATCTCCTGTCCATAGTTGTGCGCGCCGTTGACTCCGCTATGAAGAGGGACTCCGCGAGTGGAGACAGCTTTGACGTGGCGGTTATAGACTCGAAAGGGTATCGTGAACTAAGCAGCGATGAAAAAAAGGGTATCTTGGGAGCCTCGTGAGGAGCGAATAGGAAGCGTGAAAGTCCTCGATAAAACAAAGGTGGAAATCAGCCAAACAATATTCGAGCACATCCCTAAAGAGGCAGAGATAACCCGCATCGAATTCGAAGGTCCAGCCTTAGCGGTCTACACAAAAAGGCCGGAGGTTCTTGTTGAACAGGGCTATGTAATTGCAGACATCGTCAACTTAATTAGGAAAAGGATCGTTGTGCGTTCTGACCCCTCCGTAAGATTGCCGGAGAAGGAAGCTGAAAGGATTATACACGAGATTGTTCCCAAAGAGGCAGAGATCACAAGCATAAGTTTTGACCCTAGCCTAGGCGAGGTTACCACCGAAGCTAAAAAGCCCGGCTTAGTTATCGGGAAAAATGGAGCAATTTTACAGGAGATCATAAAACAGACACGATGGAGACCGCGCATTTTAAGGAGTCCCCCAATACCGTCAAAAATCATGGCGCACATGCGGCATTTCCTCCACACCGAAAGCAAGGAGCGGGACAGAATACTCCGCGCGGTGGGCGAGAAAATCTTCAGACCCATGGTCTATGGGGTTGGAGACATCCAGATCACCGCGTTGGGCGGCTTCCAAGAGGTTGGGAGATCCGCCATTCTCGTGCAAACAAGGGAAAGTCAAGTGTTGCTGGACTGCGGCATTAACCCTGGCTCTACAAACCCCCTCGAAGCCTTTCCTCGACTTGACGCGCCTCAGTTCAATTTAGACTCTTTAGATGCTGTAATCATAAGTCACGCGCATCTAGACCACTGCGGCTTTCTCCCGTTCTTGTTTAAGTATGGCTACGACGGCCCGGTTTACTGCTCAGCCCCCACCTCAAGCCTCATGACCTTGCTTCAGCTTGACTATCTTGACGTTTTAAGCAAGCAAGGGGTGATGTCGCCCTACGATCAGAAAGACATGCGAGAAGCAGTATTGCACACAATTCCGTTGCGATACGGCGCTGTGACAGACATAGCACCGGATGTCCGTCTAACCCTGCACAACGCAGGACACATTCTTGGCTCATCCGTGACACACTTGCACATCGGAGAGGGACTGCACAACATTGTCTACACAGGCGATTACAAGTATGCACAAACCATGCTTCTCGAGCCCGCTGCCACAGAATTTCCAAGGGTGGAAACCATAATAACCGAGAGCACGTATGGAGCTCCACAAGACGTAATGCCGCCCAGAATGGAGGCGGAAGACAGACTCGCGTCCATAATAAATGAAACTTTGGATCGAGGAGGCAAGGTGTTGATTCCTGTTCCTGCTGTTGGCAGAGCTCAGGAGATCATGTTGATTATAGATGGGTATATGCGGCAGGGGCTGTTGAAGGAGGCGCCTGTGTTTATTGAGGGCATGATTTCCGAGGCAACAGCCATCCATACGGCTTATCCAGAGTACTTGGCAAGGGATGTGCGGAACAGCATTTTGCATGAGGGAGTTAACCCGTTTCAATCGGATTACTTCACTATTGTGGAGCATCCCAGCGCAAGGGAAGAAATCGTTGAGGGGAAGCAGAGCATCATTATGGCGACTTCCGGCATGCTGGAGGGCGGACCAGCTGTTGATTACTTTAAGTATCTGGTGCCGGACGAAAACAACACGATTATCTTCGTTAGTTACCAGATTGAGGGGACCTTAGGGCGTAGAGTTCAGAAGGGCTTAGCTGAAACGCCCATGATAAATAGCGAGGGAAAAATCGAGATTGTGAAGGTTAACTTAAAGGTTGAATCCATCGAGGGTTTTTCTGGGCATTCGGATAGGAGACAAATTGTCAGTTACATCCGCCGGGTCGCGCCAAGACCTGAGAAAGTGATTGTTTGCCATGGCGAGAGGCTAAAGTGTCTAAACGTGGCTAATATCTTTCAGAGAAAGTTCAACGTTAGGGCGTGTATGCCTGATGTCCTAGAAACAGTCAGGCTGCGGTAGGCATTCCTTGCTTAGACGCTACTGTTTTTTCCCGCCAGATTCGGATGAAGGGGGGAGTGATAACCACGCGCTCCTCACCTAGACGGGCGATGTCTCCTCCAACCAGCGTTGCGAACTCATGTAGCTCGCTTACTGCCCGTTTAACATCTTCGATACTCTTTCTTGCGAGAGGGCCAACTCTCAAAATGAGTATGTTCCCTGATTTTACTTCGCGTTTGATCGCATCTATATCTTCAAGGTCGCGTAAAGGTAGGGCTTTCAAATATGCCTTAGCTGGTGCACTAGCTTCAGCTGGGGCTTCCTCTGGTTTTTCACCCTTCTTAATCTTGTCGATGACTTTTCCAAATTTTTTCCCCAAACCTGACAAGTTTCACTCCCCGATAAACTAGCCAACCCTTAAACTTTAAGCTTTGTGTACCAGAGATATCTGTGCATAACATGCGAACTTCTAGAATTTTTGAGGAGAATCGCACGAACGGTTGGTATGCGTGAATAAACTAGCATGTTCATGGCGAGACTCTTTCCTTGGTTTACATGAAAATGTCTAAAATGCCTGAAAATCAACCAAGCGGAATAGTTGATACTTCGAATCGGTGGAGAATATTCCTTATAAAAACTCCAGCCAAAACGTCAAATTAATTACTAAAGCATGGTGGTCTATGGACTACGAAACTCTTAAGCAGCGTGGGCGAAATTCTTTTTCCCTTGTCAACCAGAATATTGGGAATCGAGGTTGAAGTTTATGGGTGAACCATTACGGTCTCAGGGATTGGAACTTAACCTACTTAATAAAGACGAACTTTACGAGATCCATTTGGCTACGCTGGATGTGCTTGAACGGATTGGCGTAGGTATTTACGAAAATAGAGCACTCAAACTGATGGACGAAGCTGGAGCAATTGTTAATTATGATAAGAGGGTTGTGAAGATACCTCAGCATCTGCTGAAAGAGTTGATTAAGAAAGCCCCAGAAGTTGTTACGCTGTACGCCAGAAATCCAAAATACACTGTTAAGCTTAAACCTGGAGGAAAAACCTACTTCAACAACTCAAGTTATGGAGTAAGAGTGTACGATCTGAATACGGGGATGCATAGGGATTCAAGAAGCGAAGATGTTGCCAATTTCGCTAGACTAACAGACGCTTTAGAAAATATTCATGTTTACCTTCCCACGGTTACTGCACATGACATCCCAGAGTATGTGAGAGCTCTTTATGAACTTGCGATAGCGCTGGAAAACACTGAGAAACACGTGTCACATGCAACTTATGGGGCTGATGCAATTAAGCACTATATTCAGATAGGAGCAACGGTTGTGGGAGGCGAAGAGGAGCTTAGGAAGAAGCCAGTGATCTCTGCTAGCACATGTCCTATAAGTCCTTTACAACACTCTCGGGAAGACACGGAGACCCTCATTGAATTCGCCAAATTTGGATTGCCATTCTTCATATTAAGTATGGCGATGGGGGGAGGAACAGCGCCGCTCACGATTGCAGGCGAGCTGGTTGTGATCAACGCTGAAGTTCTCAGCGGGATAGCCTTAGTCCAGCTTGTGAATCCTGGAACACCAGTGCTTTACGGCAGCGTGTCATCAACAATGGATATGAAAACGGGCAAACTAGCATTGGGCGCCCCTGAAAGACCGCTAATCAACTCAGGATGCGCCCAATTGGCGAGATACTATAGGATTCCATCTTGGATAGGAGCCTGCTCAACCGATGCGAAAGCTCCTGGACCTCAAGCAATGTTTGAAAAGGTTATGACCGCCATCATCCCCATGTTGGCAGGCGCCAACCTCATTTTTGGCCCTGCAATACTGGATTCTGGTAAGACCTATAGCTTTGAGCAACTGGTCCTCGATAATGAAATCATCGGGGCTCTTTATCGAATTGTGGAGGATGTGGACGTAAACGCAGACTCCTTGGCCCTTGAAGTTATAGGGAAAGTGGGAATAGGTGGTCATTACTTGGCTCAGAAACATACGAGCGACCATGTGCTAAGCGATCAGTGGAGACCTACGCTGTTGGATAGGGGAAGCATGGAGGAATGGGTTAAAGCAGGCTGTAAGGACATATGTGAGTTGGCGAGGGAAAGGGCTAAGGAAATTTTGGCGTCTCATGAGGTTGAGCCTTTAGAGAAGGATGTTAGAAAAGAGATGTGGGGGATAGTGAAGAGGGCGGGAGAGAACTAAGAGACTAGGCTGTGAGGAGTTTCTTTTTCGCTATTATTTTTTCTATGTCTTTTTTGGCGTCTAATTTTTGGAATATTTCTAGTGCTTGGCTGAGGAGGTTGTTGGCTTTTTCTATGTCTCCTTCTTGGTTTCTTTCCAAGTAAACTCGAGCGTATTCGTGGAGAACCATTTTGGCGAACCAGTACACATTCCATCGTCTTGCATTTAGAGCCTCATGCTGCTGTAGGCTCTTTTCGAAATGTTTGATGGATTCTTCCCATTTCTTCTGGGCACGGAACAGCATTGCTCTCAGCGCATCCGCGGCAGCGATGCGCTCTTTATCCTTTACTTCGAGAGCAAACTTGTGCAGGTTGTCAATTAGGTTTTTGGCTTTCTCGATTTCTCTAAGCTCTATGTACGTCCAAGCAACCCATTCAGAGTACCACATTTGGTCGTATTTTGCTCCAGCCCTTTCAAAGATTTCGCACGCTCTTTCAAAGAATTCACTTGCCTTGACATATTCCTCTTTGTCAAAATGGAGCCACCCGTGACACCAGTAACTCCCTGCGATTGATTCAAGATTGTTTGTCCTTTGGGAAATGCTTGAAGCTTCTTTGTAGTATTGCTCGCTCTTGTCCCATTCTCCCAATACCTGACAAGCAAATCCAAGAAAACCCATACTCCCGGAAAGGCTAGGCAATATGGCTTTCCTAGCCAATGTGGCTGATTCTTCTCCCAAGAGAAGTGCTTTCTTCATACTTCCCATATAAATATAGATGTAAGCCAGAACGACGCCAATCCAAGATTGGAGGTCGATATGTCCTACTTTTTTCGCGAGTTCGAATCCTTTCTCCAAAAATTCCTTGCGTCTTTCATACTCTTCTGCCGGAATTGTAACAGCAAGGTTATTATAGGCACGTAATGCGGTCTCGATATAACCGTTATCGAGTGCTATTTTCAATGCTCTCTCTAAGCATTCACGGGCTTTCTTTCTGTCTACAGTGTAACCAAAAATTGTTCCCAAGCTGGCGTATGAACTTGCGATAACTTCGTAGGCGTTCAGTTTTTTAGCAAGCTCAAGCGCTTTCTCAGCCCAAGAAAGAGCTTTAGCAATATCTTCAGTGCGATAATACATGTGAGCCACATCCTCGTAGAGGCTCGCTAATTCAACGCTTTCAGGCTCGATTTCCAAAATCTTCAAAGCCTCATCGTGGTTCTCCTTAGCCTTTTCCGTGTCGCCCATCTGTTCCCAAAGGAGGTTCGCCATCTTACGGTGCAGTCTTGAAACATTACCTTTCTCATATAGTTGCTTCCACAACAGCAACGCATCATTCCAATACCTCATGCAGGTATCATTTTCCCCAACAAGCTTCTTGACGTCTCCAAGCCTCTCGAGAACACGTCCTCTTTCGCGAAGTTCACCTTCCTTCTCCTCAAGAAGCCTAAGGGCAGATTGGAAATAGGAAATAGCCTCGCTATTGGCATAGACCTTCGCAGCCTTTTCCCCAGCCTTCAAGAAATAGTCAAGCGCCTTTTCTTTATCTCCACCCTCAAGAAAGTGTAAGGCTAATTCTCCAAAATGTTCATCAATCTTTTTAGCGTACGCCTTCTCTAAGGCGCATCCCACAACGCCATGAAACTTCTTATGCCTCAAATGGCTAACTTCCTCATGCACAACATCCCTAACTATAATATCAGCAAAGGAATAGACGTCTTCCCCACGGATAACCTCCTCCTTAATCAGTCCAGTTTTGAGCATCTTCTCCATCAATTCAAGCAACTTATCCTCTTCAAACCCAGTAACCCCGCACAAAGCCTCAAAACTGCAATCCTTTCCAACAAAAGAAGCCATAGTCAACACATGTTGACATTCATCATCTAACAGACCTATTCTCTTCTTTATAACGTCCTTAACGGTCTTCGGAAACTCAATACTTGAAACTTCCTTAATCCTCCACTTATCCTCCTCACGATAGATAACTTCCTCTTCCTTCAGAGACTTTATCACCTCTTCAACAAAGAATGGGTTGCCCCTTGTCTTCTCATAGACCAGTTCACAAAAATCTCTTGGCACATCGTCTTGCTCCAAAATCCGCTTAATCATCTCCGAAATATCATCGAAAGACATGCGTTTCAATGGAACAGATTGGAGCAAACGTTCCCTATTCAGTTCTGTTAAAACGGGAGACAAAGGATGCCTCTCATCAACATAGCTGTCACGATAAGCACCCAAAAGAAGCAAAGACTCCTTATAGACACCGCGAGCCAAATAATGCAACAACAAAAGCGAAGACTGATCAGTCCACTGCAAATCATCAAGAACAACCAGCAATGGAGCCTCCTTAGAAATGTTAACCACAAACTGCGAAACCGCCTCAAAAAGCCTATCACGCTCATGCTCAGGACTAATAGGCAAAGACTCAGGAAAAGCACCAAGCTTCTGCCTAAGTTCAGGAACCAACTTAGAAACTTCGCCTGGGTAGAAACCAATCACCCTATATAATTGCTCAGGAGTGCAAACTTCCAAATAATTTTTAATCGCCTCCTTCCAGAGAACATAAGGAGGAACACCATCCATCGCGAACAACGCTGGACATCTTCCAGACAAAACCTGCATCCCACGCAAACGTGCATAAGCTCCCAACTCTCTAGCCAACCTTGTCTTTCCAATCCCAGCCTCCCCATACAGAAAAACAACACCTCCCTCGCCACGAACCGCCCTATCAACAGCCTCCCTAAGAACGCCCAACTCTTCAACCCTATCAATAAGCTGAACCTCTCTAACAGC
>Ga0315314_1001519_pt1 | contig 20855 bp, 19 predicted proteins | sample TDP9_MG_FD_203631 | JGI IMG/M metagenome (GOLD analysis project Ga0315314, IMG submission 203631) | Freshwater sediment microbial communities from Lake Towuti, South Sulawesi, Indonesia - TDP9 | ecosystem: Environmental > Aquatic > Freshwater > Lake > Sediment | place: Indonesia: South Sulawesi... | reverse complement strand
CTTATCTGGGCAAAGTGGGCTACTTGAGCAAGCTGGTTTTTTCAACTATTTTGAACGAAGTCTTAGGTGGTATCAGCTTTCCTGTGGTTCTCAACGACACCGACAGACAGCAGCTCTACAGAGAAGTTCTCTACTATTTCGGCTTGGTTGGAGCAGCAAACGTCTGCGAGACTTTGGAAGCTGCTTGGAGAGATTCCTACAACCAAAGTGAGATAAGAGAGTTCATTTTAGCTTGGCTGAGGAAAAAGGCTAAGAAAGAAGTAAGAGCAGCGGGCGTTGTTTGAAAGCTTCTTAGACATTTTCTTGACCATAGTAAGAACGTCAAGTTAGGAGGTGAGTAAAAGTGATTGAGAAGCTATATCATATCACATTTCCCGTATCTGACATTAAGAAGACTGTGGCTTTCTACGAAAAAACCCTCGGGCTCAAGAAAAGAGGCGAATGGTCCAATTACGTGGAATTCGACGTTGGCGGAGTGCATTTTGGCTTCGAACAAAAAGGAAAGCTGGAGATCTTTCTAATCGTGGACGACGCTGACAAAGAGTACGAAAATCTCAAGGCAAAAGGAGTCAAATTTCTCACAGAGCCCAAAAACATGCATTGGAGTGCTCGAGCAGCCACGTTTACTGATCCCGACGGGAACAAGTTCACGATCGAGCATTTCAAAAAGTGAAACTGTGAGCTCAAGAATAGAAGAGAGAAGAACCTGAAATAGCTGCCAAAAAAAGGAAATGGACAGAAGGTTCACGCCTGAATTCATCGTGGAGGCATGGACTGATTTTGATTTTGGGTAGAAAGAAAAGCCTTCAAGATGAGATAACGCTTCCAGCCTTGAGAATAGTGAATAGAGCTTACAGCTAAAGTGTGGGCTCTCGCACTCAAGATCCAAATCACTTGCGTCATTGGGGCCAGAGTCGTCATCGCCCACAAACACAAAATAGCGCACAGCTAAAATAAAAACCATGCTCCGGAGCAGATGAAGCAGCAGTGAACCAGACTAAGTGCTAGTGACGAAAACTGTTAAGCCGTCTAAACCTTTTATTGTCTGCCCAAGTCTTTGAGACACGTCGCAGAAGAGACTGAGGAAACCCAAAACAATGTAGGCTGTGGAGTGATGCTGCATCGTATTCGTGTTGTTCCCTTGGCGGATGAGAGTCTGGGCGTGCGTTCAATGAGCACGTTCGTGGAGACTCCGAACGTCAAAGTGCTTGTAGACGCAGGTGTCTCGCTTGGGCCTTTTCGTAACGGGTTTCCGCCTCATCCAAAAGAGTACAAGGCTTTGAGGGCAGCTAGGAAAAGAATTGCCAAAGCCGCGGAGGAAGCTGAAGTTGTCACAATCAGCCATTATCATTTCGATCATCACACGCCGTCTTACACTGACTGGTTCCTACACTGGTCATCGGACGAAGCGGCAAGACAGATCTATGAAGGCAAAGTTGTTTTAGCCAAGAGTTATCGAGACAAGGTGAATTACAGTCAGCGGCATCGAGGCTGGGTTTTCGCACATACAGGCGGCAAGTATGCAGAGAGATTGGAGTACGTTGATGGCAAGGAGTATGTGTTCGGCAACACTAAGATTCGGTTTTCCGAGCCAGTGATCCACGGCGAGCCAGAGGCAGGGCTGGGATGGCTCTTAATGACCACAATTGAACATAACGATGAACGAGTGCTGCTGACATCGGATGTGCAAGGTCCAATGTCGCTCGGCACGCTCAAGATCATCTTGGATGAAACTCCGGGTCTCGTCATCGTTGGTGGCCCACCAGCGTATCTTTCAGGGCTGGTGAAGCAGGAAAACATTGAAGCGGGATTGCAGAACTTGGTACGAATAGCTTTGAATGTGCCCGCCATGATTTTGGAGCATCATCTCCTCAGACAGGAAGACTGGCGTGAACTGGCTAAGCCTGTTTTTGAGGCAGCATCTAAAGCAGGAGGCTCAGTCCTTACAGCGGCGGAGTTTCTGAAAAAAGAGAACACACTGCTCGAATCTAGGCGTAAAGAGCTGTTTGAAAAAGAGCCTCCAAGCGCTGAATTTCAGAAATGGATGAACATGCCCATAGCAAAGCGGAAAATCACGCCGCCACCAATCTAGCTCTACCAAAGACACACGAGTCTCATCACAAACTTGACGCTTTGTTCGCATTGCCGAATCTGGAAGGTTAAATAGCCCGCGACTTGTTTCTATCTCTTTAATCTGATGAAAACGCAAGCTTAGCGCAGACCGAGGATGATGTGGGTTGAGAAGTGTTGAGGTGGCTTTGGCTGGGGTTTTCGCGGCTTTAGCATTGGCTATTCCTCTTGCTTTTCGCGGCACGCTTCAATTCTACATCCCGACTGTTGGGTACTCGGCAACGTTGGCTTCACATGTTCCTGTAATGTTGTCCACGGTAGCTGGACCCCTTGTATCTGGCATGGTTGGGTTCGCCTCCACCTTAGGTTTCTTTGTCACACTAGGACCTGTTGTTGCAGCAAGGGCGTCGACCCATATTCTTTGGGGTGTCGCAGCTGCTTTTGCAGTTAAGAAGGGCATGTCTTTTCCCAAGGCGCTCTTCCTTGTTGCCCTGCCGCTCCACGCCATACCCGAGGGTTTGGTGGTCCTGCCTTTCGGCGTAACGTTGGAAGGCGCGATCATCAACATTGCAGGCACTGCTATACATCATACCGCAGATTCGATCATCTCCATCATCGTCCTCAGAGCTGCTCGCCCCCTTCTAGGGCGTCTGAAACTTCAGTCCGTACCTAAAACCCAACGTTGACTTTTCCATATTGCAGGCTTCATCTGAGGTTTGTTGAACGCTGCTACGAAACCGTTGCCCTGTAGCTGTAAAATCGTGATCGTCCCATTTCGGTTTTTTGACATTTATGTGCAACTGCTGTTGGATAGGCGTAGAGCAGTTGTTCGGGAAGCCATAAGTAAGTGTGAAGTGTTTCTGATGTCATAATATATCATAGGTGGTTGGATGCAGGCAGCAATCCGCATCGATTGGAATCCGCGTGCTCAATCGAAGAAGGATGAATCACTTCTGTTCTGGGAGCTATTGCTGCAAGATCGAACCAGATGGAATATCCGCTAGCCGCACACCTATCACCCACCTTTTTTCAATCTCGAGAAGATCGATAAGACTAATTTCGGCAGGGCTGTCTGCACGGCCTCCAGCCTAACGCTCATTTTCCATGTTAGAGAACTGTCAATAGGGTTTCTGAAAACCAGCGACCTGAACCATCTTACGGGGTCTGAGAACTTTTATCCAGCTTCTCTCGCTGCAAATAGGACATTTAGCATAGACCCTGAGGACGAAAGGCCACAGAGGAACCGTCACGGCGAAAAGCCCGAAGGCAAGGCCGCTGAGACCGAGAACACCATGCCCGGACAAAGCAGTTCTTTCGAAGGTGCTTCCGCAACGAGGGCATTTAAAACTTGCCAATCTGAACCCCATCTATGAATTGTATGCAACATGCTATTCATAGCTTTTTTGCTCCACTGCCTCTTCTTAGCATGAGTTTTCTCATAGTGAAAGAGGCAGGCTCTTGGTGCGGCCGCCGGGATTTGAACCCGGGTTGTCGGCTTGGGAAGCCGATGTCTTAGCCAGGCTGGACTACGGCCGCCAATAGGAGTTGTTGCGTGCCTGCGTTGACGCGGATGCAAGTTATTTCTTTATTAGCGATTTGTAAATAAAGGTGTATTTTGTTCATGTGAAAGCTCTTGGAGCGCGATATGGACATTGGCTGGGAAGGTGATGTCGGGAACGCATTTTTGGCAGGGAAACGAAGCCTGTGCTGAAGGTGCCTTAGCGGCTGGTTGCCGTTTCTATGCTGGTTACCCTATTACGCCTGCAAGTGAAATCGCTGAGCACATGGCTGTGCGGCTGCCTCAGGTAAGCGGTTTGGAGGTGCAGATGGAGGATGAGATGGCGTCGCTTGGCGCTGTTATCGGTGCCAGTTGGGCTGGCGTTAAGGCTATGACTGCTACGTCTGGTCCTGGGTTCAGCTTGATGCAGGAGATGATTGGCTATGCTTTCATGACTGAGACGCCCTGCGTGGTTGTTGATGTTCAACGGGCTGGTCCGTGCACGGGTCAAGCTACTAAGGTGGGTCAAGGCGATGTCATGCAGGCTCGGTGGGGGATTCATGGTGACTATGCTCCAATTGCGTTAGCGCCGAACTCGGTTCAGGAATTATTTGATTTGACTGTGCGTGCTTTCAATTTGGCTGAGGCTTTTCGGACGCCTGTTGTGGTTTTGAGCGATGAGATTGTGTCGCATATGCATGAGAGCTTGACCGTGCCTGCTATGGGTGAGATTGATGTGGTGGACCGCAAGAAGCCGAAAGCAGGCGATTCAAAGTTTTTTATGCTGCCTGATGTCGCGCCTATGCCTTCTGTGGGTGAAGGCTTCAATGTCGCTGTTACGGGTTCAACGCATGATGAGACTGGGCGCAGGTTTACGGCTGATCAGGCAGTGCATCAGCGACTTGTGAAGACGCTTACTGATAAAGTCATGAACAATGTTGACAAGATCGTGGATTTTGAAGCCAGCAATGTAGACGACTGTGAGGTTGGTGTGGTTTCGTTTGGATGCACCTCGCGGGCTGTTTACGAGACTGCTGAATTAGCTGAGCAGAAAGGCGTGAAGGTTGGTTTCGTTCGTCCCAAGACTGTGTGGCCTTTCCCTGAGAAAATGGTTCGCGAAATGGCGCAGACGGCCAAGAAAATTGTAGTGCCAGAGTTGAATATGCGTGAATTGTTCTACGAGGTTGAACGCGTTGTGAATAGTGCTGCACCTGTAGTTTCAGTTAACAAGGTGGGCGGAGGAGAGATGATTACGCCTGAGGAGTTGTTGGCTGAAGTTTTGAGGAGCGTGAAATAGTTGGCAGCTGCTGAGCCCTTCAGCATGAAACGATACTTGCGACCCGACTTGGCATTGCCGTTCTGTGTAGGCTGCGGCTGCGTTAATGTGATGAGCAGTTTCTTGAGAGCGGCTCATGAGCTTGGGCACAAGGATTTGAGTAAGTTTGTTTTCTGCAGTGGCATCGGTTGCTCTGCTTGGATTCCCTCGCCTTACATAATGGGTGACTCGCTTCACGTATTGCATGGTCGCAGCATTCCTGTTGCGATGGGCGTCAAGTTGATGCGTCCAAACTTGAACGTTGTTGTGTTCGGCGGGGACGGCGATATTGCAGGCATAGGTTTAAGCCATCTGATCCATGCGGCGCGAAGAAACTTGGACATCGTGGTCATCATGGTTAACAACATGATTTACGGGATGACTGGCGGGCAGGTGGCGCCGACGACGCCGCATGGGATTAAGACCACTACCACGCCCTACGGGAACTTCGAGTATCCCTTGGACGCCACACGCTTAGTCGTGACTGCAGGCGCAAGTTATGCGGCTAGATGGACAACAGCTCATGGAGAAGAATTGACTCAAGCCATTAAGAAGGCGATCACCGTTAAGGGCTTTGCTTTCATCGAAGCTGTGAGTCCGTGTCCCACGGCGTTTGGAAGAAGGATGGGGTTCAGGGATGTTGCAGACATGCTGCGTTGGTTCAAGGACAACTCGATATCGTTGGAGCAAGCGTCGAAGATGGATGAAAAGACACTGGTGGGCAAGATAGTCACTGGCGAATATGTGCATCGCGAAATGCCAACGCTTACAGATAATATCTACAGGGTTGTGAAGGAGGCTCAGAAAAGTGCCGTTGGCTAAGCGAACTGAAATCAGAATCGCTGGCTTAGGCGGGCAAGGCGTGGTCTTGGCAGGACACATACTGGGCAAAGCAGCAGTCAACGATGGCTTACAGGTTGTTCAGACCCAAAGTTATGGAGCTGAAGCCAGAGGCAGCGCAGCCAAAAGCGAGATCATTCTTTCAAGCGAGAAAATTGGTTTTCCGCTGGTGAGAAAGAGCGATGTGCTAGTTGCGATGAGTCAAACAGCTCTGGACAGATATCTGAAAGAACTGAGAGACGACGGAACTTTGATAGTTGAGGCTAATGTAGCTAAAGAGGCTCCCTCAACAGGGGCAAAGGTTTTCAGATTAGAAGCCACCAAAATCGCTGAAACAGAACTCAAATCCAGACTGTACGCGAATCTAGTCATGGTCGGTGTTATTGCAAAGATCACCAAGCTAGTAACCGTTGCAGCAGTTGAAAAAGCAATCAAGGACACTTTTAAGGGCGAGGCTCAAGCGAGAAACATCGCTGCATTCAAGGCTGGACTAAACCTAGCTTAAAAGACGCGGACTGAATCCTCCGTTTAGTCTCGCAGTTTTCTTTCTCTTCTCAGAAAATCGCCTATATCTGATACATTTTTCACAGTGACTTTGCCTTGATCCTTTACATCGTCCAAATTGTGCAGTATTCTGCCGAACCCCAAGCATTCGCTATGTTTGTTCACAACAAGAGTGTAGGCATTCTTTTTCCCTGAACCATTTACCTTCAGTATGCCCCGCTTGAACACGTCTCTGCCCACTATGAACAGCCATTCAGTTTTGTCATCAACCATTATCTTGTTTGCCTCTTTTCTCTCAGCTATCATGGCGAGAAGGTTGAAGCTTGGAAAGAAAACCTCGTGTCTCACTTTGCCAAGATAAGTGCCAGCATAAAAGAAATCCTGAGAAATCAATTCCTTCATTTTCTGGTTGAGGAGAAAATATCTGCCCTGCTTTTCGATGATCAACGCTTCATCTATGCTCAAACGCGTGCCAAAGTGGCTCACAAAATCAGTTATTTGCCTCGTGCTTCATCAACCAGCTTTCTTGAGTTTACAGACAAAGAAGCCCTGAGTCTGTCCTGGCCAGATTCTCCTACAGTTGGCTATTGAAGTGCTGAGGTGTTCTCCTAGGATTTCTGTGCGTGCTGTGTCTCCGTAACAGTCTATCGGCTCAGTTTGAAGGTTAAGGTGTTTTGTCGCCCAGTTGATGTTCAGCTCGTTTTCCTCCGGCTCCAAGCTGCAGGTAGAGTAGACTATCTCTCCGTCTTCGCTTAGGATTCTGACTGCTTCACTCAAGATCTGTTTCTGCAGTTCTGCGTTTCTTTTCACATCTTCGATTGTTCTTCTTTGAAACCATTCTGTGTCTGTGGCAAAATTGCCTGAGCATGGAACGTCTAGTAGTATGCGGTCGAACTTGATTTTCAGTTGAGAAGCGTGTCTGGCGTCCATGTGGTATGCAATTGTGTTTTTTACGTGGCAGCGTTCCAGATGGTTTGCGAGGGGTGTGAGTCTTCGTTTTTCAACGTCTAATGCGATTATTACGCCTGTATTATGCATCAGGTCAGCTAGCTGTACTGTTTTGCCGCCTGGGGCTGCACAAGCATCAAGAACCATCTTGCCTTCCGAGTCAGTGAACAATGTTGCTGGAATTTGAGCGGCTGCCTCTTGAATTGAGTAATAGCCCAGCAGGTACTCTGTTGTCGCGCCAATTGAAAACGGAGATTCAGGGATCCAGTATGCGTGCGGAATAAATGAAATCTGTTCAAGCTTGATTCCACGGGATTCAAGTCTTCTTACAACATCTACTTCTTCAGCGTTACTAATGTTGATTCTGATTGCCTGCTTCAACGTAACAGGCTTGTAGTTCCAACCTAGTTTGCTGTAGCGATCAACAAAAAATTGTTTGCTGGACATCAACGATTAGGATAGGTTGTTATCATAAAAGCTTGGCGTTAGCATACTAGGACTGCTAGAAGGGTGGGGGCGGAGGTGGAGGAGGCAGGATTTCTCTGGCTCGCATAGAATAGTAGAGCAGTGTGGTGCCTATGGGCATGATTGGCGAAACGAGAGAAGCTATCAGACCACTGACAAGCGAGCCGAAGGCTCCGAATGGCGATGCGATAACCGATGCAATCCAGCTGGTAATTAGAATGATTATGCCTAAGATTAGAAGTAGGACGAAGGTCTTTCCCCAGCGGTTGCTCACAAGTTTCCTGCTTCTCCCTAGGCTTTCAAACACGCCTACTTGCTCAATGACAATTGTTGGAATTACCAGGGAAAACATGATAGCTAAGATTATGCCGGGCACTATGAAGAGCAGCAATCCAATGCCAATGATGATGCCAGTTAGTAGTTGAGCGCCGATCAAGGAAGGCAGCTTGGACAAAGCGAAAGTAAATCCTTCTGACAGACTGGTCGTTCCCTCCTCCAATATGTCAGAAACGCATTTGATGACGGTTCCGCCTGTGAGTGCGCCAACTACCAAAGATATGATGCCTAGCAATATGACTATAACAATTAAAGTTGAAACGAAGAGTCCAAACCAGTTCCAGAACGTTGCGAAGTCAGCTCCTGCTGGTGGAGTAAGAGGAAGTGTGATAGCTGTGAGGATCGCTACTGTCAGAAGCCCCGTGAGTACCGCTCCCAAAAGATAAGGCGTGACAAGAAGAAGAAACCTAGCGCTGTATAGACTGAACGCCGTGGAGATTATTTCTCCAACCGTCAATTCGCGTGTGGGTTTTCCAGTGCTCATGGAGAAAACGTCCGAATATAGCCTGATTCAACAATATTACACTGTATGGCTTTTCAGATTTTCTGTTTCTCAGTCGCTAAGCTGTTTAATGGCATCTTTTACTACTGAGACAGAATGCGAAAACTGCTTGTATGTCTCCGGCTTGAGCTTGAGTTGCAGTATTCTCTCAACACCATCTCTGCCGAGAACCACGGGCACACCTATCGATACGTCTGAAAAGCCATACTCGCCCTGCAAGCAGGTGGAGACGCTCATGACGCGGTTGCGTCCTCGTAAAACAGCGTCAACCATTATAGCTATGACCACGCCTGGAGCATGAATCGTGGCGCCTTTAAGTTTGATGACGTCTGCGCCAGAGGTGCGTGTCAGATTCACTATTCTCTCGATTAGTTCCTTAGTGAGCAGTTCAGCTATGGGTATGCCTGAAACTGCTGCGTATTCCACAAGTGGCACCATCGAGTCACCGTGTTCGCCTATAACCAAAGCACGCACATCCTCTCGCGACACGTTCAACTCCATCGCAATATAAGACCTGAACCGCAGAGTGTCAAGAATGTTGCCCATGCCAAAAACCCTGCTTCGTTCAAAGCCTGACTCCCTGCATGCCACGTAAGTCATGGTGTCAACCGGGTTCGTCACAACCATGAGCTTCGTGTCAGGCGCATATCGTGCAATCTGCTTCACAGCTGACCTAACAATCTTAGCGTTTTCATTCATTAGTTCAAGTCGACTCATCCCAGGCTTTCTTCCAGCGCCTGCGACGAGGACAACAACGTCTGAACCTGCAATCTGACTGAAGTCACTTGTCCCCACGACTTTGCCGTCAAACTCAATGGCTGGCGCTGCTTGCATCATGTCCAACGCTTCACCCTTAGCCAGGTTCTCAACAACATCCACTAAGACGACATCGCTGATCCTGAACCTCAAAACGTTAAACGCCGCGGCAGTTCCAACCTTACCAGCACCAATAATAGAAATCATCGTGACACCACTTCTGTGACAGAATCCTTACTTAAGCCAGCTTGTGATTATTTGGTTTATGTTATGATCCTATGTTGATAGCCACCACAGAAACCAAGTCAACACGATCCAAAACAAACAGAGCAACAAGAACAGAAACACACGCCGAGACAGCCATCCAAATCTCAACAAACGCTGCTCTCACCAAGAAACCAAAATAGAAACAAACACAGAGCTACCGCCTCCTGATAACATACGCCAAAACCTTCGCAACCCACAAAACCCACAACACAAAAACAACTTAAACATTAATGCAAGAAAGCCGAACACAACACCACAACCCCAAAACCCACCAGCACCAACATACGCAAACACCACACATGGCAACATGAAACTTCACGCATACCAACATGTAACTTCACGCATGTCAACATACAAGCGCACGCTAAAAACGCGAAAACAGAACCAAAAACACCAACCCAGCAGCACACAGCCCTCAGAACACAAACAGAAAAGCCGCGCTTTCACTGCAAAAATTTTTCTGCACTCATACTAATAGACCCTACACACAGGAAACACAATCCATGCCAAGATTCCGCCAAACCACAGACATACTACGCCTAATGACACACAAACAAAACATACGCAACATAGGCATCATAGCCCACATAGACCACGGCAAAACCACCATGACCGACAGTCTACTAGCAGAAGCAGGCTTATTATCACCAAAAATAGCAGGCACAGCCCGCGCCCTAGACTACTTGGAAGAAGAACAAAAAAGAGGCATAACTATCAAAACAGCCAACATAAGCCTACTACACGAGGAAGCGGGCACGCCATACATAATCAACCTAGTCGACACCCCAGGACACGTAGACTTCACAGGCAAAGTAACCCGAGCCCTAAGAGCCATAGACGGAGCCATCATAGTCGTAGACGCCGTAGAAGAAATCATGGTCCAAACCGAAACCGTAACCAGACAAGCACTAAACGAACGAGTACGCCCAGTACTATACATAAACAAAATAGACCGACTAATCAAAGAACTCCGCCTCACAGCAACTGAGATCCAAAAAAAACTAACACGCATAATCAACGACTTCAACAACCTCATCGAACTCTACGCCGAACCCGAATACAAACAAGAATGGAAAGCAGACCCAACACAAGATACAGTAGCCTTCGGCTCAGCCCTCCACAAATGGGGCTTCACACTAAGAATAGCCCAACAGAAAAACATCAAATTCAAAGATATCATCGACGCCTACCAAAAAGGCACCAGCGAACAACTACAAGAAACGATACCACTACACAACGCAATACTAAACATGGCAGTCAACCACCTACCCAACCCAATTCAGGCACAAAACTACCGCATCCCAAAAATCTGGACAGGCACACTCGACTCAGAAATCGGACAAGCCATGACCAACTGCAGCGACACAGACCCAACAGTTATATGCATAACTATGGCACAAATGGACCCACACGCCGGGCTAATCGCCACGGGCAGACTCTTCTCAGGCAAAGCCACAACAGGCGACCAAATCTACCTAGTCGGCGCCAAAAAAGACTACCGCATACAACAAGTATCAATGTACATGGGCGCAGTACGCGAAGTGGTAGATCAAATCAACGCAGGAAACATAGCCGCCCTCCTAGGCTTACAAAACGCACGAGCAGGCGAAACCCTCGTCGACAACAACCATAAAGACACCATGATACCCTTCGAACGAATCAGATACGTCTCAGAACCAGTCATAACCATCGCTCTGGAGCCAGCTCACCCCAAAGACCTACCCCGCCTAATCGAAGCAATGCAACGCCTAGTCATAGAAGACCCCAACCTAACCACAACCATAAGCAAAGAAACAGGCGAATACCTCGTCAGCGGCTTAGGCGAACTCCACTTGGAAATAGCGGTCAAGTTCCTACGAGACTACGCAGACAACCTCGAGATAGTCACAAGCAAACCCATAGTCGTCTACAGAGAAGGCATAACAACCAAAGGCATCGCTGCCCAAGCCAAAAGCCCCAATAGACTCAACAAACTTCGAATACAAGTTGAACCCCTCGAAGACAAAGTCATCGAACTCATGGAAAAAGGCGAAATCACCGATGACACGAACCCGAAACAAATCGCAGCCACCCTTCAAAAGACAGCAGACTGGTCAGCCGACGAAGCACAGAACGTGTGGGCAATCGAGCCACACAAGAATATTCTTGTCAACGCGACCAAGGGCGTTCAATACTTGCAAGAAGTGCGAGACACGATAACCGATGGTTTCACATGGGCGTGTCAAAGCGGACCATTATGCGAAGAACCCATGCGAGGAGTAAAAGCTAGACTAGTAGACGCACAACTGCATGAAGACCCGGTTCACAGAGGTCCCGCTCAACTCATGCCCGCAACCAGAAGAGCCATGTTCGGTTCCTTTCTAACAGCCAAATCCTCACTGGTAGAACCCATATTCAAAATTAACGTCACATTGCCAGCGCAATGGGTAGGCCAAGTCAGCAACTTGATAGCCAGACAAAAGGGCAGAATCACCGCGTCGGAACAAAAAGGACCGATAACAAACATAGTAGGCTACATACCCGTACGCCAAACCTTCGGCTTAGCCGCCGAAATGCGCTCAGCCACATCGGGCCACGCTTTCTGGCAGTCAACCCTTGACCATTGGGAAAAAATACCCGCGGGAACTGCTTACGTGATCATTCAGGAAATTAGGAAAAGGCGGGGGCTTCTTCCCGATATTCCTACAGCCAACAAGTTCATAGACGAACCATGACGACGCTGAATTCGTCCTCGTTGTCGCATGGAAACCAATATAAACGCAGATAGCAACTGAAAAGCGAACCAAAGTTGTGACGCTGAGGCAGTTTAGACATGGTTACTGTAACCGATTCTAGGAAATATGTTGCAGAATTCTTTGGCACATTTGTTCTGGTTCTCATGGGATGTGGAAGCGCTGTTTTAGCTGGCGTGTACATCGGCTTTGTCGGAATTTCATTCGCCTTCGGTCTTTCATTGCTGGCTATGGCATACGCTATGGGAGGCATTTCAGGATGTCACATCAACCCTGCTGTGTCGATTTCGATGTTGGCAGCTGGCAAGATGAAAGCGAAAGACACCGTGATCTACGTGGTTATGCAGTGTATAGGCGCTACTGTCGCAGCAATCATTCTGTATGTGATCGCACTTGGAATGCCTGGGTACAGCGTTGCCACAACTGGTCTAGGTCAGAATGGATATGAAGGAGCTTCGCCTGGGCGATTCTCAATACGCTCAGCCTTCGTTGCTGAAGTGGTACTCACATTTATTTTTCTGCTCGTCATCTTCGGCTCAACTAGCGAGAGAGCGCCAAAAGGCTTTGCTGGCATCTCAATTGGACTGAGCCTAGTCCTTATTCATCTGGTTGGTATACCGATCACGGGTACGTCGGTGAACCCGGCTAGAAGCTTGGGTCCAGCGTTGGTTGTGGGTGGCACGGCTCTGAATCAATTGTGGCTGTTTTGGGCTGCGCCAATTCTTGGTGGATTGTTAGCGGCGGCGGTTTGGCGGCTTCTAGAGGAAAAGCCAGTAAGCAGTTAGTGCTGATATTGACAGTATTCTGCGCCGTCGCATGAGGCTGAGTTTAGCTGTGGGAATCCTTCTCTGCATGTTCCGTAGGTCATGCCTGCTTTTTCTGTTTGTTCTTTAATGTTTTTCATGAGATTGTATCGGAGTTCTCTTGGTAGGTATTGGTATCTATTTATTCTCGTACCTTTGTCGAAATAGAGAGATGCGATCTGCGCTGCATTTGCGGGGAAAGCTTGGCTGAATCGTTTCCAGTTGTCTGGTTTGACTTTGTAGGTTGAGGCGGTGATGTGTTTGACGCCTGTTTTGGCTAGTGTTTTAATGAGTTGTTCTGGGTTGTCGTTTAGTGTTGGTATTATTGGGTCTATTCTGGCAAGGACTGGGATGTTGCTTTCTGTTAGTGTTTTGATTGCTTGTATTCTTTGTGTGGGTGGTGGTGCGTTGGGTTCGAGTTTTTTGGCTAGTTTGTCGTTGTCTGTGGTTACAGTAAAAGTGACAGCTGATGCCATGTTTTGTAGGATGTCTGTGTCTCTGGTCACTAGGTTTGATTTGGTTATGATTTGGATGCGGCAGTTGTGTTTTGATAGGGTTTGTAGGCTTTTTCGGGTTAGGTTTAGGTTTTTTTCGATTGTTGGGTAGGGGTCAGATGAGTTTGACATTGAGATGAGTTGGCCGTTTAGGTGTTTGGCTTCGTTTTGTAGTCTGTTGGTTAGGTGTTTTTTGGGTTTGCAGTTGTAGAAGTGTGGGATGTAGCTGGTGGCGTAGCAGTAGATGCATTTGTGGTCGCAGCCTGTGTATGGGTTGAAGGTTAGTTTGTTGAGGCATGTGCAAAGTGGTGATTGCCATGGGTCGAATGGTTTGAGTAATGTCATTGTTTATGGTGGCTGTGTGTTGTGGGATTTAAGGGTTGTTTGTATGTTGATGTGCGAGGGTGAGGGTTAGTATGAGTCTGGAAAAATTTTTTTGTGGTGAAAGCTAGGCTTTTTCTGTTTGTGTTTGGGGGGCTGTTTGGCGTTGGGCTGGTGTTTTTGGTTCTGTTCTTGTTGTTTTAGCGTGTGCTTGTATGTTGGTTTGCGTGGAGATGCAACATGGTAAGCGTGACGTTTGAATATGTTGAGTGGCGAGCTTTGCGGGAAGAGAAATTTCAAAAGAAGAAGGCGTTATGTCCCTTATACCTTCTTCTACCGTCGTTGCGTCTGGGAAGGGGTGGCTGAAAGCTGTGTGCGTGTTAGTGTTGACGTTGTCTAAGAAACACTAACATGTGGTATGTTGATGGCGTTGCGGTTATGTAGCAAGTTGTTGTTGACAGTGAAGTGTTTGCTGCAACAACTTCCTGAATGTGTGCGGTGGAGTAGGTTTAGAAGTAGTTGTCTGTGCCGCGTGTTTGATGGGCTTCTTCTTCTATGTTGAGGCGTTGGTGCATGCTGAAGGCTGTGTGAACGTCGTCGTAAGACTGTTCCCAGTGACATCAACGATCAGAATGTTGTGGTTGGGTTGCGGGCAATGGCTTGGACAATTGTGGTTGTACACGCAAGAGTACTGTACAACTTCTTCTGTGTTGATTCTACTGTTTCGGAGCGGGTGTGAGTGTTCAGTTGTCATTAACTTTCGCTTAGAAACAGTAGTAATACCGACCCACTGGATGAGAGTGATTGTGTCAAAAGCTGTTGTTGACTAGAGTTTTTTGCTACAACCACTACTTCTTACATGGAGAATGAGGCTTCTGCAGCTGTTCCTCTCTGTTTTCTTTTGTGATGCGAAAGTTTTTTTACTTTTGTTTCCATATGGAAACTTTAGTTTACAGTGATAGTCATGCAGCAACTGCGGTGTTTTGATCTCAGAGTATTCAGTATGTTGAGTTGTTTATCCTTGGCTTGCCAGGATGGTTATGTAGTCGGCTGTGTCTGCGCATACGTCTGCAGCTTGCTCCATGAATTCGATTAGGTTGTTCAGTATCAGCAGTGTGCCTGAGTCGATTTGGCGTCCTTGTTTGATGAACAGTTTCTTGATGGCGAGGTAGTCCTTGTCGATTCTGCCTTCAATCTCGTTGACTTTCTTCGCAAGTTCTTTCGCTTTCGCCGAGTCTGTTGCGAGTTTTTCGATGCTGCTGCGGAGGGTTGTGGCGCTTTCAACCAAGGCTTCGGCTACTTTGACGTTGAGTTTCCAAATTTCCTCCGGGACACTTGTCTCAAGTAGGACTGTGACGCTTCTTGCCGAGTCTTTGACGAAGTCAGCCATGACGTCTAGCCGCTTGACGAGATGCATGAGGTCTTCGCGGAATTCGGTTGAGACGGCTACGTTAGTGAGTTCTTTGAAGGCTTGTTGCCGAAGGCTGTCTACTTCTTCCTCTTCCGCTGAGAGCTTGTCGATGCAGCTCTTGACTTCTTCTTTTCTTCCCTCAGCAGCATTTTGTATGGCTTTATGCAGGAGGGTTGCGGTGTCGAGTGCCTTAGTTATTTGCTCTTGTGCGAGTTTTAATGCGTCGGTTTTGCGGCGTGTCTCAAACCATGTGTAACTTCCCTTTGCCATTGTTTTCTCACCTCTCACCATTCGTGCGGATTAGCGGAGCACGATTTTCTCGCCTGTTGCGATATAAACGACTGATTCAGCTGTGTACGTTGCGTGATCAGCTATTCGTTCGAGGTATCTTACTACGAGGACACTGGGTACGGTGCATCTGTTGGTGGCAGGTCCTTTTTCAGCCAGTTTGTCGAGGTATTCAAAGTACATTTGGTCCACTTGTTGCTCTGTTTCAGATAGTGTTTTTGCCAGTTCGGTGTCATAGCTTTTGAGCGAGTCCACACTTGTTCGAACCATGCTTAACACTATGTCACTCATTTGTTTGATGGATTCGTTGATCCATTTTTCGCATTCTTGTGCACCATCGAGTCTTTCGTAAATCTGTGATACGTCAAGGGCATATCTGCCATGTCTGGCGAAGTCGTAGGCGATTTTCAGGTATGATTTAAGGATTCGGAGGTCTGTTGCGACTGGTTGGTATCTGGCGATAAGCTCGAAAATCTTGTCTTCGGCTTCGCCTCCGATCACTTCTAAAGTGTCTGAAAGGTTTTGCACTTCATTCAGAGTAGAGACTCCGTCGATGTAGCCGTGAAGAGATATTTGCACTGCCTTGTGTGCTAGTTCTCCCATGCGGATGATTGTTTGGGCAAGCTGCTCCAAGCCGACGTCGATTAGTCTGCTCATGGTTCTCTCCTTAACCAAACTCTCCTGTTATGTATTTCTCGGTTAGCTCACTCTGCGGATTCTCGAACACGCTTTTGGTAATTCCATATTCGACCACTTCGCCTAGGTACATGAAAACTGTGTAGTCTGAAACCCGTGCCGCCTGCTGCATGTTGTGAGTCACTATTATAACCGTGTATTTCTCTGCCAGTTTCCGCATTAAACCTTCGATTTTTGAGGTTGCCATTGGATCCAGAGCGCTGCAAGGTTCATCGAGCAGTATGATTTCAGGATTTACTGCAAGCGCTCTCGCAATGACCAATCTTTGTTGTTGTCCTCCAGACAGGTCTAAGGCGGAATCTTGGAGTCGGTCGCGGACCTCGTCCCATAGCGCGGCTTCTTTGAGTCCTCTCTCAACAGTGTTTTGAAGTTCCTCGTCGTCGCTTACTCCGTGAATTCTGGGTCCAAATGCCACGTTATCGTAGATTGATTTGGGAAACGGGTTGGGTTTCTGAAAGACCATACCTACTCTGCGTCTCAATTCGAAAACGCTGGTTTCTTTGCTGTATATGTTTTCCTCATCGATGAAGATTTCTCCAGTGGTTCGGCTACCAACTATCAACTCATTAAGTCTGTTAATCGCTCGAATCAGAGTTGTCTTTCCACAACCAGAAGGACCCATAACAGCTGTAACAGCGTTAGGCTTGAATCCAATCTTAATCTCTTTGAGAACATGGTTGCTGCCGAACCACACGTTCAAGTTGTGCACGTCGATCTTGACCTCACTAACCATGTTCTCACCACTTTCATCTTGCCCGTTTTTGGTAATGGTTGCGTATGAATATCGCTATCGAGTTCATGCATAGAAGAACAATGAGAAGCACTAGAATTCCAGCCGCGGCTAAGCCACGAAACTCAGATTGAGGCAGATTCACCCAATTGTAGATTTGAATTGGCATAACTGTGAAGCGGTCAAACGGTCCCGTGGGCACGAATCTGATGAAGACTAATGCTGCAATGGCTATCATAGGCGCGGCTTCGCCAATAGCACGAGACAGAGCCAGAATGGTCCCTGTTAACATCCCTGGAAAGGCTTGCGGCAAGACCACTCCCCGAGTTACTTGCCATCTTGTTGCTCCAAGTGCGTAGGCGCCTTCACGATGGGCTCTTGGCACACTGCGCACGGCTTCTTGAGATGCGATTATGATAACTGGCAGAATCAACAGAGTCATGGTTAACGCGCCAGCGAATATGCTTCGACCCAGAGCTAAAGCTTGAACGAACAAGCCTAGACCCAAGATTCCGTAAACGATTGATGGGACGCCAGCCAAATTCGCTATATTCAAGCGAATGAACGATGTCATCCAATTCTGAGGTGCGTATTCCTCGAGGTAAACGGCAGCGCCGACTCCCAGTGGAAACGAGAGCAACGCGGTCAACCCCACAACCCATATACTGCCCCACAAAGCCGCCAGTATCCCTGCTTGCTCTGGAAAACGTGACGGAAAGCTTGTGATAAACTGCAGGTCAAGCCAAGGCAATCCGTCTTGGATGGCATCAAACAGAATGACAGCCAAACTAACAAGACTCACTATGACAGCGATCACGCACAGGACATAGACGATGCGACCTTTCATTTGTCGAACAACACCGTTCTTGCGGCTTAGCCTTTGGCTAACCATTTTCAATACCTCTTCCAGTAGCGTTTCGCCACCCACTGCCCAATCAAATTGATCACAAGCACCATCAAGAACAGTGTAAGCCCAACTGAAAAGATGGTTCTGTACTCGAGGCTTCCAAAAGGCGCTTCACCAAGGCTGATCTGAGTTATGTAGCCAGTCATTGTCTGTATGCTCTCAAGAGGATTAAGCGTGAGTTTCGGAGTTGAACCAGCAGCCATGCTTACTATCATAGTTTCTCCGACAGCGCGTGAAATCGCCAAAATAAATGATGCTACGATACCTGAGAGCGCGGAGGGCACAACAATTCTGAGGGCAACCTCGTATTTGTGTGCGCCCAACGCGTAGGCGCCCTCGCGAAACGACTGGGGCACAGCCAGCATGGCGTCTTCACTGAGAGAAGAAACCATCGGAATAATCATAATGCCCATAACCAAGCCCGCGCTCAAGGCGTTGAAAACAATCAACTGAGGAAAGACACCTTGAAGCGCCGGAGTGACGAAAGTCAACGCGAAATAACCGTAAACCACAGTAGGTATGCCAGCTAATATCTCCAAAATAGGCTTCACTGCTTTTCGCAGGCCTTCAGGAGCATATTCGCTTAGGAAGATGGCGCTTCCTAATCCAAAAGGCACAGCCACTGCTAGAGCGATGACCGTGACCATAACCGTTCCCCAGACTAAGGGTAGTACGCCAAAATATTGAGGTTCGAAAAGGGGCGTCCACCTTGTTTCAGTAAAAAATTCTATAATAGACACTTGCTGAAAGAAGCCGACTGCTTCAAACAACAGAATACCTAGTGTGGCTAGTGTGGTGAACACCGAGACTATGGCACTTGCAAAGAGCAACCTCTCAATTATCCATTCTCGTAACTGCTGTTGTCTTTTTTTCGATGTTAATGTGTGCGAGGCTTTCTGCAATAAATAGGCTCCTGCGATTTAATCAGGCGCTAGACAAAAAATGGTTACGGTAGCTGGTTCACTATCGAAAGGTTCTCTTGGTAAACTGATGCTGGCAAAGTAGTATAGCCTACTTCGGAAACTAGCTGCTCACCGTTTTCCATGTAGAACTTCACGAAAGCCTTGACTTCAGCTCTTTTGAGGGATTCCTTGTTCACGTAAATGAACAACGGTCTTGATAATGGCACGTACTGTCCCGAGTTTATTGTTTGATCGGTGGGAGTCACTGGTCCACTCCCTGAGTCGATGGGCACGATTTTCAGCTTGTCCGTGTTTTCAGCATAGTAAGCGTATCCGAAGTATCCCAAAGCATACGTATCACCAGCAATTCCTTGAACAAGAATGTTGTCGTCCTCGCTAGCCGTGTAATCGGGTCTGCTTGCATCTACTTTTCCGACTATCACTTCAGTGAAGTAGTCGAATGTTCCCGAGTCTGTTCCAGGACCGTACAAGTGTATCGGCTCATTTGGCCAGCTTGGGCGAATGTCGCTCCATTTGGTCACTGTGCTGTTAGGTCGCCAAGTCATGTTAAGCTCTTGCACTGTCATGTAGTCGACCCAAGTATTATCGTGATTCACAACCACGGACAATCCGTCGAGCGCTATCCTGAACTCGATGTACTCGATCCCGTTTTGCTGGGCCGTTTGCGCCTCTGAACTTTTTATCGGACGAGATGCATCGCTTATCTCGATCTCGCCAACCGTGAAGCGTTTGAAGCCGCCGCCTGTTCCAGAAATGCCAACATTGACCCTCACGTCAGGGTTCAGGTTTTGAAACTCCTCTGCGACAGCTGCAGTTATTGGGAACACTGTACTTGAACCATCAATTTCAATGGTGCCGACAAGCTTTGGTGCGGTTGCGATCACGTAGTACCAGTAGGCTAAGCCTCCAGCGATCACTGCTACCATCGCTGTTATAATCAGCATTGTTCTTCTCTTCATTTTTCCACCTTCCTTTTTAGGTACACAGACGCAGTAAGGTCTATATACATTATCCAAATAAAAAATATAGAAATCAACGAACTATATAGACAGGAGAAATGTGCATGAGTGAACAACTCCATCAGGAGTTGGATGAGGAGATCAGGAAGATCCAGCTTACAGGCAAATCCACCTACATTGTGTCCTTACCCAAGAAATGGGTCACCAGCATGAACCTCAAGGCTGGAAGCCAAGTGGTTGTCGTCAAACAAGGCGATGCATCACTTCTACTCACACCTAAAGAGTTGTTCAAACCCGTCAAGCTGGGTGAAGCCAGCATAGTTGCCTCTCAGAAAGATGACCCAGGCACGATTGAACGCAAGATTGTCGCGCTCTATCTGGTCGGCTACAATCTCATTAGAATACACACAAGAAACGAACGCATAACCGCCCTTCAACGCAACACCATAAAAGACCTGACGAGAAAGAAGCTTGTGGGCACAGAAATCATCTCAGACTCACCGACCGAGATGAGACTCCAAATCCTCTTGAGCTATCCTGAACTCTCAGTGGAAAGCGCTTTACGCAGGATGTGCTTAATCGCCGCTTCGATGCACGAAGACACGATGCACGCGCTGAAAAATCTCAACAAACAACTTTGCCAAGACATAATCACATTAGACGATGAAGTTGACCGGTTCAGCCTCTACATAATCCGCCAGTTGAAAGCAGCTGTCCAAAGTGAACGAATTCTAAGAGACATCGGACTCTCAAACCCACGGGACAGTTTAGGCTACAGAGTGATAGCCAGAGCTGTGGAGCGCATAGCAGACCACGCGGTTAAAATCGCTGAAGACATTGTCTTGCTCGATAATGAGATCGAAAAGCCAGCTTTCGAGCGAATAACTGAGTTAAGCTCTTTTGCAAGATCGGTATTCGATGACTCGATAAAATCACTATTTAAGAAAGACTACGCCCTCGCCGACAGCGTGGTTGCTAAGGCAAAGACCATCGTAACCATGGAGAACGAAGCGTTAAAAGCAATCTCAAAGAAGCTGGGTCCAGCCAAACTCTCGAGCATAAGGATAATCATTGAGAGCATACGTCGAAC